>Ga0070741_10001984_pt1 | contig 57651 bp, 23 predicted proteins | sample Coa_R1_4_FD_66440 | JGI IMG/M metagenome (GOLD analysis project Ga0070741, IMG submission 66440) | Surface soil microbial communities from Centralia Pennsylvania, which are recovering from an underground coalmine fire - Coalmine... | ecosystem: Environmental > Terrestrial > Soil > Unclassified ... | reverse complement strand
ACAAATTTTGCACATTTTGGCACGTTCAATAGCTGAAAGCACTATGGACGTGCCAAAATGTGCAAAATTTGTCCGAAAGATGCAGTAAGTCTCTATGAAAGGAACCCAAAACTCAGGTTAGTAGTTCAGATGGCCCAATAAGGAGAAATATCTGGGTTTAAAACAGGGCATTTCCTAAAAACTGACCATACCGCTGAAGACTTCGTGGGCAGGGCCGATCATTTCGAGGGATTTTTCGGTGATGAGGAAGCGTAATTGAGAATGAAAGGCGATTTCGCTGAGGGAAGAACGCGTCTGAATTGCAATCGGGGAAGAGAGATTTTTAACTTTCGCTGCGACGAAAGCGGTAGCGGCGGCCCCTGTGCCGCAAGCCAGGGTTTCCGCTTCCACTCCCCTTTCGTAGGTGCGCACGGCAAGATTGCCTTCGGAAGTGAGGGAAACAAAGTTGACGTTTGTTCCTTGAGGAGCAAAGAGAGGGTCGAAGCGGATCTCTCTTGCTCGTTGGTTTAAGGGGATTTTGTCCAATTCATCAACAAAGAAGACAGCGTGGGGAACTCCAGTGTTGACCCAGTACAATTCCGTGTTTTGGAAAGGATATTCCCACAGGAACACTTCGGGTATGCCTAGGTCAACGGCAATCTCGTCTTCAAATCGGCGGCACCGGAGAATGGAATGGTTGGTTTCAATCATAGCTTCAGAGCAATGATCCCGCTTAAAGATGTAGCTAGCAAAGCAGCGGATTCCATTGCCGCACATCGCAGGCTCACTCCCATCGGCATTGAAAATGCGCATGCGAGAATTCGCTGTGGTGGAAGGAAGGACCAGAAGAAGCCCATCTGCGCCAATTCCATAGCGCCTATCACAAAGTCGGCGAGCTAAGTCGGAAAGGTCGACACAGAGCGTTGACAAGCTGACGTCCAGGAGGACAAAGTCGTTTCCCGCCCCATGGTATTTCCAGAAGCTGAGCATTATCCCAAATCTTTATAGGAAGATACAATTTTATCGAGAAGACCGAATTCCAAGGCTTCTTGAGAGCTCATCCACGTGTCGCGGTCAATCGCCTTATCGATCGTTTTTGCATCTTTTCCGGTCGCTTTGACATAAACCTCGACAAGCGCCTGGCGGGTTTTCAAGATCTCTCTCGCATGGATCTCCAAATCTGTCGCTTGGCCGCGGACAACGGCGTTGATTGCTGGCTGGTGGATCATGATCCGTGCATTTTTAGTGGCAAAACGACGCTTCGGCGCTGCCGCTAAACTCAAGATCGATCCCATGGAAGCGGCAAGGCCCGTCACGAGAGTTGTCACCGGAGAGGTAATCATTTTGATCTGATCCCAAATCGCAAAACCTGAATCGACGGATCCACCGGGAGAATTGATGACGAGAAGAATCGGTTTTCCGGGATCTAGCGCTTCGAGATACCAAAGTTTGCGTATCGTCTCTTTGGCGCTTTCATTTCCAATGGCGTCTGATAAAAAAATGCGGCGCGATTTTAACAGTGCCTCATCGATCTTATCATCTAGGACGCTCACTCCCGGCCTTTTTTGGATTGGCTCCTCTTCCTCATCATTGCGAAACAGCATAACTAACCTCTATTGATTACATGAAACACAGTATTCTTGTTGAAGCCATTTTTTGCAATGCGCCTGATCAGTCGATCATGAGTTCGGGATAGAGCGGGAATGCAGCCAATAGCCTATCGATTTTTCCGCGTACCGATGCGAGTGCTTGGGGATCGATGTCTACTTTGGCTCTACTTGGCCCTTTTTCATCAACGGCAGGTTTGACATTCTGCAGCAACTCGACGATTGCTTCTCCAATTTGCGCCATCTCAGGCTCTTTCATCCCTAAAGTTGTCACCGCAGCCGTTCCAATACGCACTCCTGAAGTGTACCAAGCGCCATTTGTGTCGAAGGGCAGGCTATTGCGGTTGACGGTAAAACCTGCTTCTCTGAGAGCCAATTCCGCTTGCCGCCCCGTGATTCCAAAAGTAGAAGCGACATCGAAAACCATCAAGTGGTTATCCGTACCACCCGTCGTCAACTTTACCCCCTTATCCATTAGCTGCTTACCCAGCGCACGCGAATTAGCGACGATTTGATGGGCATAGTCTTGAAAAGATGAGGTGTTGGCTTCTTTAAACGCGATGGCTTTTGCCGCCATGACTTGAGGCAGCGGACCACCGAGAACGATCGGACACCCCTTGTCAACAACTTCCTTGAATTCGTTTTGGCAAAGAACCATACCTCCGCGAGGGCCTCTCAATGTTTTGTGCGTTGTCGTTGTCACGATGTGAGCAAAGGGGACGGGATCAAAATCCCCTTTCATGACTTTGCCTGCGACAAGACCCGCAAAGTGCGCCATGTCAACCATTAAGAGTGCGCCAACGCTGTCTGCGATTTCTCGCATTTTTGCGAAGTTGATCAAACGAGGATAGGCCGAATACCCGGCGATCAAAATGGCGGGCTGTTCTCTGAGCACCTGAGCCTGAAGCTGAGCATAATCTAAAAGCCCTGTCGCCGCATCGACCTCGTAAGGGACCGATTGCATGATTTTAGCCGAGATATTATGGCGATAGCCGTGAGTCAAGTGTCCACCGGAATTCAGGGACATTCCCATCACTTTTTGGCTCACAAGGAGCTTTCTTACGCTTTCATATTCCTCCGGCGTGAGCTCATCGACGCTCTTTTTGCCGAGTCTTTCCACTTCCTTGTTTTGAATGCGATAGACAAGCATTGCCCAAAAAGCGACAAGATTTGCATCTGCCCCGGAATGCGGCTGTACGTAAGCGTGATCGCAATTAAATAATTTTTTAGCCTGATCCATCGCCGCAGCTTCAATCGCGTCGACGTTGTCACATCCCGCATAAAAGCGGCGAAAAGGAACTCCCTCTGCGTACTTATCTGTCAAAAGGTTACCCATAGCGAGTTGCACAGCGAGTGAAGAAAAGTTTTCAGAAGCGATGAGCTTCAAATGAGAGCGTTGATCTTTAAGCTCCTGCAAGATTTTTTGTTCAATCAAAGGGTATTCGGAACGGATATGATCAAGGGCGGCCAGATAGGCAGTCGCAGCGCTCGTTCTCTTCCCTGCAGGGACTCGATTAAAGTATTTTTCTAAATGCGACATTTCAAACTCCTTTTCATCAGAGATTATTTGCGATACCTCGGCGAGGCATCTGCCCGTTTCGGTTTGTAGTTCCATGCATCCCTCCCCGCGTTGATCTTAGACTCTAAAAACCCAGATTGCCCGTTTGCCACAAAAAAATGAATCCTAGATATTTATTTGCGAAATAGCGGCGTCATTTAAATAAAAATCTTGGAGCAATTTCCCTTGAGCGATATTGTCTTTAAGAGATAAGCTATCGCACAAATACACATTTACCTTTTTCAAGTGAGAAGACAATGCTAGATGACCTCAAGGAAATTTTAGACATTCAGGACCTCGACATGAAGATGATTCGTCTCATGCGTGTCAAAAAAGAGAGACAAAAAGAGCTCCAACAGATTTCCGAATTGCGCAAAGAGCTCCATGTCCAGACACAAGATAAAGAAGCGGAGATCGAAGAGCTCGGAAAAAACATTCAGTCCCTCGAGCAAAAAATCCAAGAAATCAATGCCAAGATCAAAAAGCTCGAATCTCAGCAGTCTAGCATAAAAAAAGCCGACGAATTCAATGCAATGAACCAAGAAATGACTCAAGCGGAAAGAGAGCGCATCGCTATCGAACAAAAAGTTTCCGATCTCGTCGACAAACGCATTGCAGAAGAAGAAATGCTCGCAAAGATCAAAGAAAGCCTGAAGACTTCAGAAGTCAGCAGCATGAACCTAGAAAAAGAGATCCAGTCGAGCATCGACCTGATTAACCAGGAAGGCTCTGACCTGAAAGGACAGCGCGACGCGCTTGCTGCTCAAGCGAATCCCGACACTCTTGCTATTTATGAAAGACTTCTTCGCAATAAAAAAGACCGCGTTGTCGTTGCTATCGAAAACCGCACGTGCAGTGGATGCCACATCGTCCTCACCGCGCAACACGAAAACCTTGTTCGAAAAGGAGAAAACATCGTGTTCTGCGAACACTGCTCGCGTATTCACTACTGGCAAGAAAGTGTTGCAGAAGGTTCCGTCGCTGCTACAAAGCGCCGCCGTCGCCGCACAGCAAGCGCAGGCACATAAAAGCGTTTTCATAATTTTTGGGGGAAAGCAGGCAATCGCTGCTGCAAAGCTACGGTTTCGCAGGAGAGGAAAGTCTGGACTTCGCAGGAGAGGATACCAGTGAAAGACTGGGGGCCGTAAGGCTACGGAAAGTGTAACAGAAAACACTCCGCCGGCATCCGTGCCGGACAGGTTGAAAATGCTAATTTTGAGAATTAGCCGCACTCGCAGAGATGCAAGGCGTTATAAACCCTATCCGAAGCAAGAGCAAAGGCCATTACTGTGCTCCGCAGGGTCCTTGCAAGATCGCTTGAGGGCTCTGGCAACAGGGCTCCTAGAGGAATGATTGTCCAACGACAGGATCCGGCTTATCGCTTCCCCCCAGTTTTTTCTTCGGAGCTTTTTCGCCTTTCAAAGCATTTTGATGTTGAATTTTGAAGGAGCATCAAACAGGGGCATTATTCGAGCAATAAGACCCTGTTTGATGGATCGGGAAAGGAGGTTCTTAAAATCGAAATTCTCTAGCCGATTGAAATGGAACCGGTATAGATAGTTCTATGCTTTATTCTTAGCAAGGTGATTTTCAATTGCTTGGGCTCTTCGTTCAGAAGGTGAATTTCGCCAATATAAACGCCGCTGATCAAGATTTTCTAAACAGAGGTTTGGTAAAAAAGGGGGAATAGAAAAAAGCTCTTCAAAAACTCTATCTTTCCTGGATCGCGACATCCCTGAAAAACGTAACTCAGCTAAATGGGTAGCATTATCATGATTGTTTCTAAACAGCTGAGCAATTTGTTCTAAAATAACGCAATAATCACCCCTAAACGCCATGACTTTAATTGCGCAGCCATCCCCACCTAAATAAAGCTTTCCATGGGAAACAACAAGTTTGTTAACTGCATTGTATTGCGGAAGAGTGTTTAAGACCTTGCCCGTCTCAATGCTCCAAACCTGAATCTGATTCCAGCAGCTAACAAACATCTTGTCTCCTAAAAAGGCGAGGTTATCAGCACTGTTTCCTCTCCCTTTAAAAACCTGTCTGCATTCTCTGGCCTCTAAATTCCACCTTCGAACTGCTCCATCCTTAGAAGAGGAATAAAGCTCTTTACCATAGACAGCAAGAAAATTAACGCCATTTTCATGGCCCTCTAAAGCGTCTTTTAAGCAAACCTCTTTTTCTAAATCCCAGATCTGGATTGAGCTTTCCTGAGAACCTAAGTACAGTTTCGAGCCGTCAATGACAAAAGAATTAATCCCAGGTCCAGAACTTCGTAAAGTCTTTAAAAATGCTTGTGTTTTTAAATCCCAAATCTTAATCGCTCCAGTACCAAAACCTGCGTAAAGTTTATCATTCCAAACAGCAAAAGCTTTAACCATACCCCCACCGCTTAGAGTAACAAAATTTCCTCCTCCCTTTTCTAAATCCCAAATAGTGATGTTACCATTACAAGATCCAGAATAAATTTTCCCACCAACTGCATAAATAGCAGTAACTCTACCCTCAGTTCCGTTAAGAATCTGCGAGCAATTCCCTGTCTTCAGATCCCAGACCTTTATTACTCCTCCATCACACCCAGAATAAAGTTTTTCACTATCACAAAAGGTACAACTAATAGAATTATTATGATTTCCAAGAACATTTAAAGAGTAAACGCTGTTTTGAATGTTTTTGTGTTTTTCATAGCGCTTTTTGTAAACTTGAAAAACCTCTGAAAAAGGGGTTTTCAGAGGATAACAATGTAAAAAATCGCGTTGATAAATTTTTTCCCATATTACCTCATTTCGCGTCGCATGATTCAATTGTTTACAAGATTGTCCGCACGAGAGAATGTCCTTGGCGAAAAGATTACAAAAAATGGTATCCAAAATCTCTGGCGGAGTACGCAAAATGAAGGAAGTGAGCGGAAATCGACTTGTTGAAGGAGTTTTTGACCAAGCTTCTTGATGAAGAGCTGCATTGATATTCTCTCGAAGGATCTGCGTAATGCATTGGTGCAAGCACGGAGCATCGGTACGGCTTTCTATCTCTTGAAAAGCCTTCTCAATTTTGATCTTTTGCACATCATCGAATCCTATTTTGGTTAAAACAGTCAAAGCATCCCGTGAATTGCCTTGACAAACGAGATTGACAGCACGTCTAACGATTGCATCAGGAGACTTAAAATTTATGTTAATGGACATTTGTTGCCTGGGATTGCTAATAAAGAGATCATAAAAAAATTATGAGCAAATTAGTTTATAAAGATGCGTCTTTATTCGCAATTTCTATTTACCATACTTTTGTTTAGATATACCCAAAGCGTGCCCAGACTTCTACCTGAGATTCATGCTTTAATTGAAGAAAAAAAAGGAAAAAGAAGAGAAACCTACCGCGGCATTTCTGTTGTTCCCGTGGAAGAATTCTTGCTTGGAATCATCCCTGAGCAGCCGATCAGCAATAGCGCTCTCTAAACTTAGATTAATAATTAAGTTTTACAGAGCACTAGGAGATTTGTCCTGAAAAAGTTCTAAGGGATGGGTCTTTTCGTAGACCTCGCGCTTGAGTCGAGAAGAGACTTGGGTGTAGATGGTCGTTGTGGCGAGGGAACTATGCCCGAGGAGAGTTTGGATGGTCTTGAGGTCCATCCCCCTCTCTAGCCAGTGTGTGGCGATGGTATGGCGGATGGTGTGCGGTGTGATTTTTCCAACGAGACCGCTTTTCTTCAAGTATTCTTCAAATTTGCGGTCGATAGAGCGCACAGTGAGACGAGTGCCCCATTTGTTGAGAAAGATGGCTTCTTTGTCGATTTGGGCTTTGTGCGTCTCTGTGTCAGAATGTCTTTCGGGGTGGTTGAGGTAATCTTTAATCCATTTTGCGGCCATTTTTGTGATTGGGACGATTCTTTCTTTTCTTCCCTTTCCGAGAACCCGCAAGCGAAAGTTCTTTTCATCGATGTGCTTGCGGTCGAGGCTCACGAGTTCGCTGATGCGCAACCCGCTACTGTAAAACAGCTCCATGATGCAGCGATCCCGAAAGCCTAGATAGCTCGTCGTATCGGGCTGTTCAAAAAATCTTTCGATCATCTCATAGCTGAGGGAAGGTGGCACTTTTTTGTCGAGCTTAGGACTATCGATTTCATCGAGGGGGCTATGCTCGACGAGGCGCTCTTTAACAAGATATTTGAAAAAGGAGCGCAAGGAGGAAAGGCGGCGCAGCACTGTTCTTTTTGTTGCGTTTTTGGCTGCTAGAGCTGCTAGGTAGCTGCGGATAGCGCGCTTATCGACATCGGAGACAAGAAACGGAGCTTTGCGAAAGTCCTCAAAAAATACCTTAAAGCCTTTAAGGTCGATACTGTAATTGCGGAGAGTGTGGGGAGAGGCATTCTTAACCGCACGTAAATAGTTCAAATACTTCTCACATCCCTCTTCAAAACTTACCATAGTGCTTGTTCCCCTTTTCCTGTTCTGCTATCCTGATTCTTCATAATTTAACTTAAAATCACAGCTATGGCGATCACATTAAAAGAAATCACGAAAAAAGTCGGCGCGCGCATCCTGTTTGAAGACATCACCGCAACATTTAATACCAACAGCCGCTACGGCCTTACCGGCCCAAACGGAGCGGGAAAATCGACTCTTCTTAAGATTGTTATGGGGGTCGAAGAGCCGACAAGCGGATCGGTCTCTTTGCCTCGCAGAGTCGGTTTCTTAAAACAAAATATCGAACAGTTCAAAGACCAAAGAGTGCTCGATGTCGTCATCATGGGCAACCAACGCTTATGGGACGCTTTGGTTGAAAGAGACAAACTCTACGATGCAGAAATGACCGATGAGATCGGAATCCGTCTAGGCGAGCTGGAAGAAATCGTGGGCGAGGAAGAAGGGTACGACGCTGAATCCGATGCGGAAATCCTGCTTTCGGGAATGGGAATTGCTTCTGAAATGCACCGCGAAAAGATGCACGCAGTACCAACTGATATCCAATTCCGCGTGATGCTATGCCAAGCTCTCTTCGGCAACCCAGAAGCGTTACTGCTCGACGAACCGACGAACCATCTCGACCTGGAGTCCATTGGCTGGCTAGAGCAGTTCCTCTTGAATTATAGAGGTGTTCTTATTGTCGTCAGCCACGACAAGCACTTTCTCAATGCGGTCACTACACACATCGCCGATATCGACTATGATACACTGATCATCTATCCGGGCAATTACGATAGTATGCTGATCGCCAAGACTGCTGTGCGGGAAAGAACAGAAATGGAAAACAAATCCAAAGAAAAAAAGATTTCACAGCTCCGCGAGTTCGTTGCCAAATTCGGCGCTGGCACGCGGGCCAGCCAGGTGCAATCGCGTCTTAGAGAAATCGACCGCCTAGAGCCGCAAGAACTCAAAAAATCCAATATCCAACGCCCCTATATTCGCTTTTATCCACCTGAGAAACCCTCGGGCCAGATCGTCTTTAAAGTAGAAGACCTTTGCAAAGGTTACGATGAAAAACAAGTCATCCGCAATTTTTCCTGTGAAATCGCTAAAGGTGAGAAAATCGGGGTGATCGGTAACAATGGTAAGGGAAAATCCACTCTTCTCAAGATGCTCGCCGGGGTCCTCGTTCCCGATGCTGGCCGGGTCGAAAATGGACATCAGGTCCAGATCGGCTATTTTCCTCAAAACCACTCTGAAGTCATCGACAAGAAAAGCTCGATCACAGCCTTTGATTGGCTCAAACAGAGAAGAGAAGGCGTCTACGACCAAGATATCCGCAGCATCCTCGGCAAAATGCTTTTCGGCGGGGACGATGCTTTCAAGCCAGTCTCCCATCTTTCAGGAGGAGAGACAGCTCGTCTTATCATTGGGGGATTAATGCTCTGCAATTACAATGTCTTAATCATGGACGAGCCGAATAATCATCTCGACTTAGAAGCTGTTTCTGCACTCTCTTGGGCATTACAAGATTACAAAGGAACAGTGCTTTTTGCCAGCCATGACCGAGATCTGCTTGGAAACGCCGCTTCAAAGCTTATCGCTTTCGAGGATAACAAGGTCCGCTTATTCGACGGAAAGCTTGACGAGTATTTTGCCCTGCAAAGTACCCGATGATCGAGAATGTCACCGAAGGACAATTTCTTCGTTTTTCAGAGCGCTTTCGCAATAAGATTGCGGCTAGGCTTCTTCGACTATTCTACGAACATAAAGAACTGAGAACCCTCGTTCTTTACAGACGGGTGGAAGAATGGTTAGGTCTTCCCCGTTTATCGGAGGAAAATTTCTACATTCTTTCTGATCGCTATCACATGCATTTGGAAAAGGCAAAGATTGCGCTCAAGGAGCATGATCTTCTTTTTCCCGCTTTCCATACAATGGATCACGCTTCCTCGGCTCCCTGGTTGCCAGTGACAATCTATCTCGACAATTTGCGCTCTGCCTTTAACGTCGGCAGCATTCTGCGGACAACAGAAGCGTTTCGTCTCGGCAGCGTACGCTTTGGAAAAGCCACCCCTTTCATCGATAATCTCAAAGTGCAAAAGACATCGATGTGCACCTACGATAAGATTTCCTGCGAGCGTGTCGCAAGTCTTGCGGAGCTACCTCGCCCGCTTATTGCATTGGAGACCGCGGAAGAGGCTCCTTCAATTTTTCACTTTGAATTTCCTGATTCGTTTACGCTGTTGCTGGGAAATGAAGAATATGGCCTTTCTGAAGAAGCTTTGTCACAAAGGGATGCCATCGTTAAAATTCCCCTTTGTGGATTTAAAAACTCCCTCAATGTCGCCTCCGCCTTCGCCATTGCCTCAAGCGTAATTAGCCATCAATTACGAAACCGTAAATAGGGATTATTTAAACCAGCAATTTGACAATTAAATATTTTTCCAGCAGACTCATAATAAAGAAGGTTATTATGAAAGCGCTACCCCCACTGGCCGGCTGGCCCACTCGAACGAGTATCGTTCACAATCCGAAAGGTTTGCCTAGGAAAAGACATCCCCACCCTAAAAGAAAAACAAGGCCTAAAAAATGAGCGAACCCATTTCAGGACCTCTTTCCCCTACCCCTATTGAACCGACAGCGGTACGCGGCCAAAACGTTCCCCTTTTATCTAAAGAAATGCAAACCAGAGTGCTCCAATTTGCAGATCATCTTCAAAAGATTCTTGTCGACCCTTCGCTTTCAGCCCAACTTCCTTTCTTACAAGAGTTTCTAGCGAATGCGACTCAATTAAACAAAACTGTTGAACAGGCCATTCTGCTGAGGTAAAGATGCTCCGAGAAAATCTGAAGGATAGTGCTGAAATCCTGTCGAATATCTTTAATCAACCATTGGAGATTCCCAACGTTGCGGAAAACATCACACTGCTTCAGGCCTTGCAGACCTTTTCCTCTCAACAGCCGGACAACTCCGATTTAAGCAAGATGCTGCGCACATTTGCTTCTAATCCAGAGCCTACGCATATTTTGATTCAGGAACTTGAGTTGATAGCAAGAGATTTAACCCCTTCTTAACGAAGGGGTTAAATATGAAAAATTATCTAGTGATAACGTAAAAAGTAAGTTGGGAAAAGTCTTTAGTACCCCAAACCATATCGCTTGCGTCGATACACCCCTCACCATCACGCTCATTCAGTTCGATTTTAACTGCTGAATTGCGAAAATAACGCAGTTGTTCATTGATATGTTTAAACTGCATTTCGGGATTCCAAAGGACTGATGGCAGGATTTGGACGGATACTCGCTCATTTCTTTTAATCTGAGTGAAAAATGCATTTTCAATTTTAAATTCCTTGCTTACAGAAAAAAGAAGTGTTTTGTCCTTCTTAGAAAGGAAAACCTTATTCGCAAACCGGCAAACCGTTTGATATCCTTTATATTCCGTTGATTCAGAGAACTGCTTTAGAGCCTCCTTGGACTGAGTTCTTTCTAGTTGGGTAAGGTTATTTGTCCAACTGTATTTGCTGAGAAGAGAAGCGACTTTCCGAGAATCGATCTCGAGATTCGCCAGCTTTCCTGCGCCAAAGATACTTAAGAAATACTCTTTAACTGTTAGATCATTTTCTTTTGAAAGAATAACAATATCACCATTTTTTTTGTTAATCCCAATAATTTCCTTTGTCAAATCGCATTTTGACAAAGCGTTGAGATTATCTCCACTTATAATACCCATAATTAACTCCTAGATTAATTATCGTTTTGCTTATCTAATAATACAAAAAACACAAACAATAATCAATAGAAAGCAATTTGTATTAACTAGCTAAAATTTAACAATTAATAAAATTAAATAGATAGAATTTAAAAAACACAAATGTTAATAAAAATGCTTTTTAAAAAAGAAAGACTTTTAAGTCTTCTGCAGCTTGGGTATTGGGGAAAATGTGTCTTGCTTCTTTGGCAAAGTCTTCGGCGTCTTGGTAGCGCGCCGAAAAATGGGTGAGAATGAGCTTTTCTGCTCCGGCAGATTTGGCGATTTCTGCGGCTTGTTTTGCGGTAAGATGATGGTGTTTTTTAGCCAGGTCCTTGTGCGCTTCTAAATAAGTGCTTTCGCAAAGGAAGAGTTTTGCGCCGCGCGCAAGATCAATGGCAGCTTGGCAAGGCAAGGTATCGATGGCTATTGCTAAGCTATCGCCGTGTTTAATATGGCTAACATCGTCGAGAAACACTTTTTTGCCATCGACCAGGATTTCCCCTTTTTGCTCGAGGATTCGGACGTTGGGTCCGCGGACGCCTGCTGCAATGAGTTTTTCCTGGTCGAACTTTCGGGTATTTTTCTCTGTGATTCTCCATCCGATATTTTCTACGCCGTGTTCTAAGAATCTTGCTTCGATGCGGAAATTGCCATCTTCTTCGACAATGCCTTCGTGCTTGATTGGATGCTCGATGATCTGGATGGTCTGATGGTAAATCGTGCCGTGGCGAAGGCGATCAAAATAAACTTGGCCGCTGGCGGGATAGTAGCAATGGATGGGGTGAGGCACTTTATCGAGATTCAGACGCATGAGCATGGAGCCAAGACCTAAGCAATGGTCTCCGTGAAAATGGCTGACAAAGATCTTGGTCACACATGTGGGCGCTACATTCGCAAAGATGAACTGGCGCTGGGTACCCTCACCTGGGTCAAATAGAAACCCTTCCCCCTTCCATCGGATAAGATAGCCGCCATGATTGCGCTTGCGCGTCGGTTGCTGGCTCGAGCAGCCTAAAATCGTGAGATCGCGCAGTGTCATGCGGCGCTCCTTTTGAAAAAGGAAAGCCTTCCTAATGCAAGACCGACCAGTCCCCCGACAATATGCGCAGTATTTGCAATTTGTGCGTGAATCTGGATCGTGGAAAACATTTGTAGACCAAAAGTAAAGAGCTCAATAGCAAACATTGCGAGCACAAAAATAAGGAGAAAAAGCAAAGTGCTTTTTTGTAAGGGGTAACCTTCCCAAGGCGCTTTTTTCTGCCGCATCCAAATGAAACAAGCCAGACCAACGATAATTCCTGAATAGCCGAGAAAAAAAGGCCCGCCCACAAGATATTGAACGACATTGGAGACAACGCCAATGATTAGCATCAAGAGGCAAAGTTTCCATTTGCGCATCCGCGCTTCGACCTGTCCCACTAAAATCCACACCCAAGCCATATTAAAAAGAATGTGCAAGAAATTGGCGTGCATGAGACAGGGTGTAAAAAGGCGCCAGAGTTCCCCTTGTCTAATTTTTTCAAACAACGGGACCGACCGGGCCTCTTTCCATCCTTTCTCTTTTCCAATGCGATAAAAAGCATAGAGACCATTCCAAGAGGGCGCGTTTTCCGCTTTTTTTAATAGGGTAACAGCTTCTGGTGGAAGATTCTTCATCTCTTGATAGGAGTTTAAAGGAACTGTCTCGATCAACTCCTCGATGTAGCGGTAAGAAGAGGGGTAGTCAAAAAATAGGTTTTTCTCCAGGGGCGTCATCGCAATTTGGGCAGCGAGTGTCCCTTTTTCTTTAGCGATTTGCGCTTCTTGAAAATCGTTGGCGATGAAGAGAATGCTGCAAAGAAGGATGATGAGGTTAGTGAGCGTGAGTGGAAGACGGCGGCGCTTGACAATCACAGGAGGGACCGATTGCCACTTTAAATCTTCAGACTTTGAGATCTCGCTGTACTTGGGAGCTGCAGGAGGTGGAGAAGAGGATACGGGTAGATCAGCACCTGCAAAGCGAGGATCCTGAGGACTTTTTTTGTAAAGGTCGAGCCATTCGGAAGCAGCCTGGAGGTCATCTTCGTCGTAGACCCAGATCCTGTAATGCTTGGCGTTTGCATTTTCTTCAGAAAAGGCTTCATAGGTATTCTGGATCTTTTCTTTGAGAAGAAAAGAATAAAAGGAATAGGCTTGCTGCTCTGTTTCTAGGGTTCCGATTAGACGCATGTTTCCACAATTTTTTTAATGATCTGGGAAGTCGATAATCCCGGGACAAGAGCGACGATGTGGATTTTCCCGCCATGAGCTTTCACCACTTCTGCTTCGATGCAATTTTCGCCGTACTCAGCTCCGTTCACATGGACATCGGGTTTGATTACGCCGAGAATTCTACGCGGGTCGGTCTCATCGAACCAAGTGATGTAATCGACCATCTCCAAAGCGGCCATCATTTTAAGACGTGACTCCAGAGGGACGATCGGGCGCAGAGGGCTTTTATACTGTTGAATGGAGCGATCCGTGTTTAGGGCAAGAATTAGGACGTCTGCCTGGCATGAAGCTTGGTAGATCATCTCGAGATGTCCTGCATGCATGAGATCGAATGAGCCATTCAGAGTGGCAATCGTCTTGCCTGTTGCGCGAATCTCATCGATTTTTTGCGCGAGAACTTCAGGCGCGACGATCTTTAATGCGGCTTCCTCTGCAAATGTCTTATTTTTTTGGGAAAGCGACATGGAAGACCTCCTCATAGCTCCTGACAAAGTGAACGCGTACCCCTTTTTTAATATGCAAGGGAAGCTCGTCGTAGTCGCGCTGATTTTCCTTCGGGAAAATGAGCACTTTTGCTCCTGAGCGCTTAGCGGCAATCAACTTCTCTTTCACTCCACCAATCGGCAATACTTTTCCTGTGAGAGTCAGCTCGCCTGTCATTCCGAGATCTTGCAGCACGGGTTGATTGCGGAGCAGCGAAAGCATCGACGTTACCATCGTTATCCCCGCAGAAGGTCCATCTTTCGGGGTTGCGCCTTCTGGAATGTGTACGTGCACCTGCGTTTTCTCAAAAAAAGGGGTGCCGGGGGCATACAGATTCATTTTGCTGTGCAAATACGTCCAGGCGATCTGCGAGGATTCCTTCATCACATCCCCTGCTTGCCCTGTCAGTTTCATCTCTGTCTTTTCAGCGGGAACCGCAGTGGCTTCGATGTAGAGGGTGGCTCCGCCTAGCGATGTCCATGCCAAGCCCATGCAGACGCCCACAGGAGTTCGCTCATAAAACCTGTCGCTTGTGAAAATCGGTTTCCCGAGATATTTATCGAGATTTTTTTCAGAGACGGAGATCTTTTTGAAGCTCTCTTCTTTCTTGTCCATTCCTTTGACGACTTGGATCGCCACCTTGCGCATGATCTTCTTCAGATAATTTTCCAAACTGCGGACACCGGCCTCACGCGCATACCCGTTGATGATATGCTTGATTGCGTCCTTGGTGAATTCTAGATAGGAACTTTTAATGCCCATGTTTTTGCGATTGCGCGGGATGAGATACTTCTCAGCAATCTTGACTTTCTCCTCTAAAATGTAGCCTGAGAGGCGCAAGATATCCATGCGGTCTTTCAATGGCTCCGGAATCGTATCGAGAACGTTAGCCGTCACGATGAAAAGGATGTTGGACAAGTCGCAGCGCACGTCGAGATAATGATCGAGAAAATCTTTATTCTGCTCGGGATCGAGGACTTCGAGTAGTGCTGATGCGGGATCGCCGTGATAGCTCGAGCTCATCTTGTCCACTTCATCGAGCATGATTACTGGGTTCATCTCTTGAGTGAATTTGAGAGCCTGGATCATCTTGCCTGGCATAGCGCCGATGTAAGTGCGGCGGTGACCTTTGATCTCTGCTTCATCGCGCATGCCGCCAACAGAAAAGCGGTAAAACTTGCGCTTCAACGCGCGCGCGATGCTTTTACCAATGCTCGTCTTTCCCACCCCAGGAGGACCGACGAGGCAGATAATACTTCCTTTGACGCCGCCGGAAAGTTTTCCTACAGCAATGAATTCCAAAATCCGCTCTTTGATGTCGTTGAGGCCATAGTGATCTTCTTCCAGAACTTTTTTAGCGTACTTTAAATCCAGACCTTCTGCTCCACTTGCCCCGCCGCTATAAATTCCCCAGGGAACAATTGTGAGCCAATCCAGATAGTTGCGACAAACGGCGTACTCTGCGGATTGCACTTCAAGCACACTTAGTTTGTCGAGCTCTTCGGTAATTGTCTGCATGACGTCTGCGGGAACGGTGCGCTTTTTGAGACGCGACTCGAACTTTTCAATGTCGCAAGTCTTATCATCTTTCTCCAGACCGAGTTCTTTTTTGATGGTTTTGAGCTGCTCGCGCAGGAAGAATTCGCGCTGGGTTTTCGAAATCGTCCCTTCTATCTTTTGATTGATGCTATTTTGAAGTTTGCTTAAATCGAGTTCTTTTTTGAGAAGCACCAGAGCCTTATCGATTCTGCCTTGTAAATCGTACGTCTCTAAAACATCCTGCAGTTCTTCTCGAGAAGCTGTCGTAAGCGCTACAGCAAAATCTGCTAATTTACCCGGCTCAGTAAAATCGGAATGTCCGAGGAAAATCTGAAGCTCTTCTTTGAAAAGAGGATTCAGCTTAAGTAGCTCTTTGATCGTGGTGATGATGCTGATCGAGTAGGCCTTAAGCTCCTTTGTGTTTTTTTTGATGACGTCTTCATGATGGATGATCTGCGCTTTAAGATGCTTTCCCTTGAGAGGCTTCTTGATCGAGATCCGTTTTTCCATGTTCAGAACGACCTGAGCGCCGCCTTGCTCCATAGGGATAATGCGCAAAATACGTGCGAGAACGCCGACATCGTAAAGGTCGTCGAAGGTCGTCTTATAAACATTGATCTCTTCGCTCTTCGTCAGAAAAAGCCCCATGCATTTATGCTCTGACTTAGCAACCGCTTTCAGAACTTCGTAATACGCTCCCGGCTCAATCACGATAGGCGCAGCCATTCCCGGGAAAAAAGGACGACGAGTCAGCGGAATGATGAACACCTCATTCGGCCCCTCTGCCTGCTGTTTGTCCCGTTGTTGATCTTCCTTTACCGATTCTTGAACGGCATCTACCAAAGCTTCTTCGAAATTCTCATCGTCGGTGATTTCGTTTTCTGTGCTCAAAAGAGACTCCTTAAAAAAAATATGCTGCCAATACAAATCTAGGGGTAGTTTGATTTTAGCGACCAGGGGGGTTTTTCGATAGTGCCAATTTACTCAACCTGTTCAATTTATACCCAACGCGACTGAAAATTTGGTTTAGGACCGAAGCGAAAGCTTCCGCGATTGGCGCGATTGAATCGTCGCCCCAATTAGAAATAGGGGCTAGATTCGATCGTCCAATCCCGGGACTTTGGCTCAGTCTTAAATCCAAATTTTCAATCACGTTGGGTATAGCATTCGGGGAAAAAATTTTACAACCTCTCTTCTTCGGGTTTTGGGTAAAAATAGAAGGATATTAAATGACGTTGAGTATAATCTTTGTCGTTAATAATTGCCTCATCATGACATATTTAATTGTTGATACAAGCACCGACATTTGTATTATCGCGCTTGTCAAAGCCGGAGAGATTGACGCTGAGCGGATATTTCCTCACTACAACCAGCTTTCAAAAAATCTTCTACTGTCTATTCAAGAGCTCATGGAGGAGACTCAAACAACTCTTTCCGACTTATCTTACATCGCAGTAGGGATTGGTCCAGGATCTTACACGGGAACCCGTTTGGGCGCTGCAGTCGCCAAGAGTCTCGCATTTGCGCTTAACATTGAGGTCAAGCCTTTCTCCTCTCCCCTCGCCTTTTTACCCGATCAAACAGGGTCATTCCTTTTTCTCATCCCCACACGCGCAGGCCTGATCTTTGCGCTCAAGGGCGAGCAGAATGCTACTCAAGTTATTGAGCATAATGTGACATTGACTCAACAAGACCTGCTGGATGATTCTGTCAATTACGTCGTTTCTTCAACTGTTTTTAAAAGCCTTTCCCATAAACCCTTTTTTAATGCCTCTCCCCATTCCCGCCCCCTTCTTAAGTTCCTTTCCCAAGCAAAAACAATCTCTCCCGAACTCGTTAAGATTCAATATCTTCATACACCTTTCTGAGCGTTGAAAAACCTCTTATACCAACTTAAAATATTACAACTACTTGATTTTCAATATATTCTAGTTAATTACAAAAAAACCATTATTAGTTGGCTAAACAATCGTTTTTTATGATAAAATAATATTTAAATATAAATAGGGATCATAAAAATGAGTAAAATCTCATCAATAATAAGGGCCGAGAAAATTCTTGCTAGTTATAATATTAGCAAAAACAACTCCTACAACGAGACGGTTAATAAGCAAGCAACAAAATTATTTAGAAAAAAGACAACGATTGCGCTTTTTGTCATCGGTACCCCTCTATTCATTTTAGCCTGGCCACTTATCTGTGCTGTTGTCTATGGAAATGCCAAAATTGAAGTAGACCAAGCGTTAGCCCATCAAAAAATTTCACTCATCAATACGTTATCCAATAAGCTAAAAAACTCCAAAAAATACTCCAAAAATCAAAGCCCAGAAGAGGTTTTTGATGACCTCTATTCAGAGGACACGAGTTTTAGAACACTATACACCAAAATCTTCAAGGAGACAGATAAGAATGACATCATTCAATTAATGAAGATTTATGAAGTGCGGCCTGAACTCCTTGAGGATTCAATTCCTCTTTGGAAGACTTTACGCATATTAGAAAAAAATAGTGCTAAATTCCCACCAAGCCTTCCAATTTCTCAATCACCCCTTCCACATTTTCAGCCATCGTCAAGCCCATTAGGTTTAAACCTGGACGTTCAGGTTACATCTAATAAAAAGCCAACTGAAACTTCACAAGGCCCCTCCAGTCCTCAGTCTCTGCCCCATAAGTCGACGCCCTTGAGTTTAGCCCCCACCCCATTTGCTGAAGATCACTCCTTCCCTCAAACACCTTCTCTGGAAATGGAGCTTAAAGAACATTTTTTAATAAATGATTTTAATCCTTTCCTATTTAAACTATATCTTGAGCCAAATGAATGGTTTCCAGAAGGGATCAAAGAACATCTTGATCTTGCAGGAGAAGGAATCCATGTTTGCACGGGCACAGAAAGACTTTTCTTTCACCTTCTTTTTTGCGACGAGAAAAAATGCAAAGGAATCATCGGTAGGGATATGGCTCCCGAAGTCATGAAGTATAACACCTTCAATATTCTTTTGTTGCGCATTTGCTCAACAAGGGAAGAATATGTTAAATTATCAACCCCTGTTGCAGATTGCGAAAAAATTAATGTAGAAACTTTAAAAGCAAGAATCGACCTTATTAGAGAAAAAACGGAAAACAGTGATATTCCCGATGAGATAAAGCGTTATTACTTAGACCATCTGGAAGATTTTGGTACGCTTTACTTAACTCAACGTCAAACTTGGAGAGGCGATACTTTTTTTGACAAGTGTAATTATACCAAAAGAGATGACCTATTTTTAAAGCTTCAAAGGTATGCTAAATCAGGGAAAATTATTCCGACGATTGGTGACATCAATGATTTGGCTTTTTTAGAACACAAAAAAATTGCTATTGTTGACGCTTCAAATATTCATGATCATTTTCCTTTAGCTTTTCGCTTTAGGGAAGGGCATTTTCCACGAATTGTACACACGTGGCTTGGTGGTGAAAAATGTCATTATTCTTCTTATCAATTTCAGCCTATGACAGAAGAAGAAAACAAGGAATTTGATGCATTACTCCGCGAAATAGATAAATGCGGATCTAACCCTGGCGGCAGGTGGTTGAACAATCACCTTTGCGGCTTAGAATCGATCTCTCCTTCAATGCAATCAACGCAACGCGTTCCAAGAGCCTCTCGCTCCAAAGAGACGCTCATCCTTCTCAGAGCCTATGTGAAAAAAAATGTCTTTAAAATATCAAAAGAGCTAAATATCGATTTTTCTGACTACTGGAGTGTTCCAAAATTAAATGGACTTTCTACTGAAAAAATAAGAGAACGATGCGATGCCCCCGAAATCTGTCAATTTGTTGACAGCTTGGTTGCGTGTTGGACCGCGATTAACCCAAAAACTTATTTGGCTTTTATGAACGTTAAAGGGTGGAAAGACGCCTTTATAAAATTTTTCTCCAAACCTGGGGGAAGTCTGCATAGCTTTTTAGATATTTTGCGTAGGGAAGGTTTATATGAGCAGTTTGCTAGGGACCTCGGGAAGCCGCTGAGCGATCTTGAGAAAAAGATTCCGCGACCTCGGCGATATTAGGAAGTTGAAAAAAATATCTCCGCTCTCTTAAGATTAGGCCACACAAAACAACGCTTGTGTTTTTTGTTTTATTTTAAATTCACCCTGCCTTGGCCCTTAACTGGGGAAGCAGGCGACAACAACTCAGGATAAGATGTCCATGCCAAGTGTTAAAGTTCGCTCTGGAGAGCCTATCGACAAAGCATTGCGAGCGCTGAAAAAGAAGCTCGATAAAGAAGGGATTATGAAATCTGCGAAGGCACACCGGTTCTACGACAAGCCTTCTGTCAAAAGCCGTGCAAAGTCGAAAGCTGCTCAAAAATATAAGAAAACGAAGCCTCGCAACTATAGCATGTAATCTTCTATTTAGCAGTCGGTTATGTCGACTGCTAAAATTCTCTAGAAAAATAAGATATGCCCTGCTATAATTCTCTATATATAAGCACTCTAAAATCATAGTACTCTCATGAGCGAATATTACGAAGCCTTAGGTCTTTCCCGCGATGCTTCTCAAGAAGACATCAAAAAAGCGTACCGCAAATGCGCGCTTAAATATCATCCCGACCGTAACCCTGGAGACAAGGAAGCGGAGAAGAGTTTTAAGAAAATTTCGGAAGCTTATGAAGTGCTGGGCGATGACAAAAAACGTCAAATTTACGACCAATACGGCGCGGATGCCCTTAAGGGTGGCATGGGCGGCGGTCCTGGAGGCCATGCCGGATTTTCTTCGATGGAGGAGGCACTTCGCACCTTCATGAACGCTTTTGGGGGCGGGGGAGGAGGCCAGAGCGCTGGAGGCGATTCCATCTTTGATTCTTTTTTTGGACAGGATCACGAAGGCGACGATGGCGCGCGACAAGGCGCGAGCAAGAAAATGAATCTCACAATTTCTTTTGAAGAAGCGATGAGCGGTGTGGAAAAGGAAGCTGTCCTCACTAACTACGTTTGCTGTTCAAAATGTGATGGCTCGGGTGCAGCTACTGCAAGCAGTGTTAAGAAATGTACGCGCTGCCGCGGATCGGGCCAAGTGCATCAAAATCGCGGTTTCTTCAGCATGACAAGCGTGTGTCCGCAGTGCTACGGCAAAGGCAAAACGATTACCGATCCTTGTACCGATTGCAGGGGCGAAGGACGCGTCAAAAAGAAGCAACAAATCAAAATCAAAGTCCCAGCTGGCGTCGACACGGGCATGCGTCTTCGCATGTCGGGTCATGGCGATGCAGGCGAGGGCGGCGGCCCTGCAGGCGATCTCTATGTCTTTGTTTCTGTCGAACCGCATTCGGTATTTGAGCGCGATGGCGATGATATTCTTGTCGAACTGCCTTTAAGCTTTTCTGAAGCGGCTTTGGGGTGCAAAAAAGAGCTGCCTACTCCGAATGGTGAATCTTGCCGCGTTTCTATTTCGGAAGGCATGCAAACAGGGAAAATCCTACGGGTAAAAGGAGCGGGTGCTCCGAATGTCCACGGACGCGCTAAAGGCGATATGCTGATTAAGGTGGTCGTTGAAACGCCTGTGAACTTGAGCGAAAAGCAAAAAGAGCTCTTGCAACAATTCGGCGAGTTGGAAAAGGAGCAGAACTCCCCTCGCAAACGCACTTTTTTCGATAAAATCAAGGTGTTCTTCACCAGTACCTAAGAGACCGACCAGAAACCCAGCTTCTCTCGATTTTTTGGGTTCTTCTGAGCGGATTTCCCAATTCTTTTTGTGGGGGGGTTGTATACTACCCCACACGGCTAGAATAATCCCAAAAAGCGACGAAGCCTGGGTTTGTGGTGGCTCTCTAATGCACATAAACTTTTACTATCAAAAGCGCTTAAACCCGCAAGTTCTCCCTATTTTATAGGGATAACCGAAAGCGGGTGCGCTTTCACGTTTGAAAAGGAATAATCTTTTTTTCTAACCCCCTAAGAATCAACTAATGCACGGTTTTATCAAAAACCGTGCATTCATAATACACGGTTTTGTGTTATAATAGGGAAAAGGGGTGAAGAAGATGGATCGAGAAGTTCTCAAGCAAGTCATCATGGATCAATTGAAGTATCGATCACCAAAAAATATTTATCAGCGCTCGTTAACGGAAACAATTCAGCGTTTTGCAGAGGATCCGAATATCGTTATCCTTAGCGGTATCCGCAGATCTGGAAAATCGACGATTCAACGGATGTTGCAGTCAGAATTGGCAAATGAACCTGCGGGTTACTACTTTAACTTCGATGATGAACGACTGGTACAGTTTCAACTCAATGACTTTCAAATGCTGTTGGAGGTATTCATCGAGCTATTTGGAAATCAGTCCAGGTTTTACTTCGATGAGATCCAAAATATCGAAGGATGGGAGCGTTTCGTTCGAAGGCTCTATGAACAGGGAAAAAAGATCTATATCACAGGATCAAATGCAAGGCTTTTAAGCAAAGAGTTGGGAACACATCTAACAGGTAGATATGTTCAATTGGAGGTCTTTCCTCTTTCTTTTTTCGAAATTGTACGCCATCACTATCCCGACGCGCTTTCTAAAAAAGCTTTATCGACAACGGATACGGGGATGATCCTACACCATTTTTCAAATTATTTAAAAAATGGGGGCATTCCAGAGTACGTCGAGTTTGAAAAAACAGAATATTTGAAGGACTTGGTAGATGGGATTCTCTATCGCGATATTATTGTTCGTTACAAAATTCAGGATGAGAAAGCGCTACGAGAAACAGTTTACTATTTAGCAAGTAATATAGGAAAAGAGTTTAGTTACACAAATCTGGCTAAAACTGCGAGTGTGAGCAGCCCTCATACGATTGCAAATTATTGCGATTACTTGGAACAGTGTTATCTTTGTTTCTTTGTCTGCCGCTACAGTCACTCCCTCCAAAAGCAAATTCAATCCAACAAAAAATGCTACATGATTGATCCTGCCTTGATTCGAACGACGGGATTTCGCGTGAGTGAAGACCGGGGACGTCTCTTGGAGAATGTGGTATTTCTTCACCTCCGAATGCAGAGGAAGGAAATCTATTTTCACAAAGACAAGAAAGAATGTGATTTTGTCTTGCGAGAAGGGAATCGGGTTGTTCAAGCGATCCAAGTGACAACAAGTCTCTCGAACCCGGAGGTAAAAAAGCGGGAAATCGAAGGACTGCTAGAAGCCATGAGAACTTATGATTTATCGGAAGGAATCATTCTTGCGGAAAATGAAAATGATACGATTGAAATAGATGGGACTAAGATTTCAGTGGTACCGATTTGGAAATGGCTATTGCTTCCATAGAAAAGCGGCCCTTTCCCAACCTTTATCCTAAAAATGATTCACGAGCTGTAGCTGCTTAAAGGCAGATGCGGATGCCTGCGGCTGCGATATGGTTCCAATCGCCGCCGGTGATCACTTCGTACCCTCCGTAAAGCGTAACTGCTTTGAACAGGTTATATCCAAAATTTAGGCCTCCATTCAGCCTTGTCTTTGCTGTGCTTGCCATGATTACAGAATAGGCGATGTCGGGGCTCGAAGCGACGTACATATGCATTTTGTCTTTGCGGTAATAAAAGGGTTGCTCGACGCCGATGATGGCTTCGATATCGAAGGGGCGTGTCCAGAGTGTCGTTGAGCATAATGTGGACATGCCGATTTCGCCGGTGAAGAATCGGGCGTTAAATCCGCTGTCGTGCAGGGCGTCGAGAGCGCCTCTTTCATGGAAGGAAGGGATGTGTGCTTGAGAGTAGACAAGGTTTGCACGGGGAGCAAAGGAGAAGCAGTTGAGTTTCCATCCGTTGTACTGGAAGGCAATGTTCCCAGTGATCGATTTGGACTGGGTTTTTGCTCTAACATGTCCTTGCGCAGTGGGTCGATGGAGATGATTGTCTTGAATCGATCCGCTCACGGTAGCAAAGGTGGTAAATGCGCCTATACTTTTGCGCAAATAGAGGAGGCCTGTATTGCCTTCGACGCGGCTTTTTCCCATGAAGGAATGGATATCGCCTTGGCTATCTGAAGCAGCGAAACCCATTGAAAATCCGCGACATGTGGAGTAGTCGATGCCGAAGTAGATGTCGTGACGCTTTAGATTGGCGCGGTGCAGTTTATTCTCTTTGCTTTCGATGTATCCAGAGAAAGCCGAAAATTTGGGGCAGCATTGCTCGGGCAAGGCGGTGAAGGTGGAGACGCGGTCCCAAATTTGCGCAGCCACTGCCCGGTCGCCCATGAAAGCGTAGTCAGCCATGGCTCCGTAGTAAGTCGGCGTATAGAGTTGCAGCAGTTTGCAATGGTTGCCTTGCAGAATTTGAAGCGCCAATTTTCCTGCAACAGTATTGGTGTTGATTTGTATCGGTGTGATGAGCGCTTGTTCGAAGATTGCTTTGGAGGCGCGGTTCTGGTTTGAGGTACACCCGAGATGGAAAAAGGGGTTGCGCGGATTGGGTCCTGGTGGGCCTGGAGGAACTGGCGTCAGACTTGAGACATAGATCCGCCCTGTGCCTGCATCGAAGATGACGAGGTTGGGGTTGGCTGGGACTGAATCCACAGTGAGGGTCAGCGCTCCTAGGAAGCCACTGACAGGGATGGGGCCTCCTGCGCTATTGGCGATGACCTGGAAGAAGTTTCCAGGGACAAGGACGCTGCTTTCGATATGCACATTAAAAATGCTCGTAGATAGCAGGCTCGCTGTACCGCCGACGCGGACCTGATCATAACCCACAATGGGGACTAGTGTCTGAAGATCGATGATGTAATGTCCACCTTCCACATAGTTGCCGCCAATGGTGATGAGTCCTGGAGAAAAGCCAGGGCTCAAAATCCCTAAGTTGGTGAAGCTGTCCAAAAAGATCATAAAGCCAGCTACGGTTTCTGGGGGGTCATTGACAAATACATTTCCCAAACTATCCACAGTTCCAAATCCTGTGAGAAGGCCATAATTGAGTTTGGAGCTGTCGGGAGCGACGATTAAAGAGTTAAGGGCGGTTGTAATGATGCCTGCGGTGACAGAACCGGTCGTGTCGAGGGTTAATGTCGCATTACTATCCAGAAAGAGATCTCCTCCTGTGAAGAATTGCCCGTTCGTTAGAACATTGACGGCTGCATTGGGAGGCACGTTTACTGTGCTGCTGTTATTGACGATTGCTCCGCCTGAGATCGTGAATGTGCTTGCATTGTTGAGGGTAATGGTATTTGTTGTGGCGATTCCTGCAGGTCCATTAAAATTCAACACAGCTCCAGGCCCGATGACAAGTCCCGATGTTGTGAGAATGGTGTTGTTCAAACTAAGAACACCCCCCTGAGCAATGAAAGAGGAGGTAGCGCTGATATTGCCGGAAAAATTTCCTCCGTTATTAACCTGGAAAATGTTGGCATTAATAATGCCGCCGGATCCATTGAGCACATTGATGATCTGGTTGAATCCGGGGAGGCTTAGGGTGCCATCGACATTGACGGTAGCTCCCGCGCTCAGACGCTGATTTCCAACGAGGTTAAAAGTGCTGCCCGCTGAGACATTGACGACGCCTGCATCGCTTGTACCAGTGAGTGTCTCTGCTCCTGGAAAGGTTGTGAGAACTCCCGTGCCGAGGTTGGCATTGATGAGAGATCCGCTGTTGAGTGCATACGTGGCTGCGGTCAAGGTGCCGGCTCCGTTGATCACTCCGCTATTGACGAGTGCGAGGATGGTGTCGTTGACGGGAAGATTGACGAGTCCATTGTTCGTCAATGTGGCGCCTGGCGCCAAGCCTCCGTTGTTATCATCGAGGATGGTACTTGGAGCGACGTTGACTGTTAAGCTGGCCAGGCTTCCATTGAGGACGAGTTCGCCGGCATTAATTTGTGTGATTCCGGTATAGGTATTGGCGCCTGAGAGCGTGAGAACTCCGGATGATATTTTGATAAGCTGCGAAGAAGCATTGCCAGAAATCACTCCGGAGAAGTTGCCGTTGTTCACAGTAAGCTGATTGCCGCCGAGTGCGACGCCGCCTGTGCCAAAGAGGCCGTTGATGGCTTCATTTCCTCCGAGAACGAGAGTCCCATTGGCTGTAACATCCGGAAGAAGTAAAAGTCTTCCTCCGGAGCCAAGGGTCAATGTTCCCGAAGCGATGATGATAGGATTCGCAGAGCTGGTTCCGTTGAGTTGGACGGTTCCATTGCTGGTGAGAGTTCCTGTTCCTAGATTAGCGTTGATGACGGAGCCGTTATTCAGGGCATAGGTCAGCGCTGTAAGTGTTCCTGTGCCATTGATGGTTCCACTATTGATAAGAGCGAAGATGGTGTCATTGACAGGAAGGTTGACCGTTCCTGCATTGGTCAGAGTTGCGCCGACGTCAAGTCCTCCATTGGCATCGTTGAGGATGGCACCTAAAGCGACATTGATGGTGGGGCTGAGCAAGCTGCCTGTGAGATTGAGTGTTCCAGCGGTGATTTGTGTCGGTCCGTTGTAGGTGCTGTTGCCCGAAAGGGTGAGCGTTCCTCCTGAAACTTTGGTGAGCCCGAAGGCTGGATTTGTTCCTGCGATGATTCCTGCAAAATTCCCGCTGTCCACGGTGAGGGAGCCGCCGTTGAGATTGATCAATCCGGTGGCTGCGCCATTGAGAACACCGATGGCTTCATTTGCGCCAAGATTTAAGGTTCCATCGACGTTGACTGTCGAGCCGGGGGCCAGTCCTGCATTGACATCTTCGAGGGTGGCTCCGGCAGCGATGGTGACTGGTGTGCTGGCGAGCGAGCCTGTTAAAATGAGAGTGCCTGCGTTGACAAATGTAGGCCCAACATAGGTATTTGCTCCGGAAAGAGTAAGGATGCCCGGTGTGTCTTTGGTGAAGCTGAAGGCGGGGTTACTTCCGGAAATCACTCCAGAAAAGTTTCCACTACCGACGGTGAGCGAGGCGAGATTAATCGACACGCTGCCGCTGCCGAAAAGAGAACCGATGGTCTCTGTGGCTCCGATAAGCAGGGTGCCATCAACAGTGACCGCTGCATTGGAATCAAGCCCGCCGCTGACATCGTCTAAAGTGGCGCCAGGAGAGATGTTGATCGTTTGGCTGAGCAAAGTCCCTGTAAGTGTTAGCGTTCCCCCGCTCACAAGTGTCGGCCCCAGATAGGTGCTGTTACCGGAAAGCGTCAAGTTGCCTCCAGAAACTTTTGTGATTCCGCTTGTCGTATCGGTGGCGGTGATGGGGCCGGAGAAAGTACCGCTGTTGACAGTAAGCGTGCCTCCGTTAAGAGAGATTGTGCCACTGCCGTTCAACGTATCGATCGTGTCGTTGGCGTCGAGAATGAATGTGCCATCGACGGTGAGCGCTGTTCCGCCGACGAGGCCTCCGTTGACATCTTCCATCGTCGCTCCGGCGCTTACTGTCACGACGGGGCTTTGCAAGCTCCCTGTTAAAAGAAGAGTGCCTCCATTGACTAAAGTATTGCCGAGATAAGTATTATCGGCTGCAAGAGTGACGATCCCTGTGTGTGTCCCATCTCCAACAGTAAGGGCTCCATTGGATAGCACTCCGGTAAAGATCGCTTGATTGCTGACGTTAGGAACTGTCGATGCTGTATTTAGGATGGTTTGGTTAACACCGGCAAGATTGAGATCATTGGTAAAAATCACGTTGTCTGTTGCGCTAGTGGACCCAAACAAAAACGGAAGTCCACTAGAAATAAAGGAGGCTTGGCCCCATGTGAGAGGCTGATTGCAATTGAGAGACACGGTGAAATCGCCGTTTGCAGCTGAAAATCCACTCGATACACCAGGAGTAAATTGAATTTCAGAGAGGCCCGTTCCCAAATAACGGGTTAAGCTGCCACTTCCTTGCAGAATCCCTCCATCGAGACCGATATTGCTACTTGGGTTGATTCCGACCCCATCTGCAGCTTGGAGAACTCCTCCAGAAATGAGCGTCTGACCCGAATAGGTGTTAGCGCCATTAAAGATCGCAAGACCGCTTTGCAATGTAATCCCGGCTCCTGAGCCGCTTGGAGTATCAAAAATACTATCCAGAGTGGCTGCGCTATTATCCGCGATGGTTCCTCCAAAGGTAATGGTGTTACCGAGTCCTGGATTTAAGATGACCGTCGATCCGGTCATCATGAAAAGGTCGGTACCCGCCGCAAGTCCGGTGCCTCCCCGATTATTGCTCCCTCCTTGCTGGACATAGTTGCTACAAAACAGCGCAGGACCATTGATGTTAAGAATACCTCCCCTGTTGACGAAGATCGCTCCACCAAATCCGCTTCCCCCCTGGCCTAAGCTTCCGTCCGGACCTCCGCCTTCTTGATCGTTTCCGTTACTGCCTATCCCTCCACCGAACCCTGGAAAACCTCCTGATGCAAAAACACCGATGAGTTTTCCATTATGAATGGGTTTAAAGTTTCCATTGGCACCACTGGCTCCTAAATCTCCTCCCCGGCCACCACCGCCACCAAATCCCCCTTGTCCGCCCATTCCTCCGATTCCCCCGTCGCCGCCAGGTGCAATAGAAACAGGGGTCGCGTCTCCCCCATCTCCGCCATCGCCTCCGCGTCCCCCTCCAAATCCGAAGCTTCCTGCACCTCCAGGGGCCCCTATCCCCCCGTTTCCTCCTCTTCCTGATGTGCCAGTGACCTCGTAGGCGGTGATTTGAGTCGCTGTTACTAATGCCGCTTGTGCAGAGAGTTTAAAAAGATCATAAGCTCCCACGTTAGTGCCGACAAAATCGATCATATTGGTATTAAAAGCGATCTGCCCTTCATTCACTGTAAAAGCCGCTAGAAACGCAGTAGTGAGTTCTTCTGGCCAGGGTGTAAGGAGAGCAACTAAAGGATCTGCGATAGCAGTCGCTTGTTGCGCGTCATTCGCTGCTTGGAAGGCAATATTTGCCGTCTGGATCGTTCCATTTTCTGCAGTCAGTGATGCAGTTGTCGCAGCATCTTCCGCTGTTTTTTTTGTGAGCTGTGCAACATCTGCAACTGCTTGATCCTGTTGGATGCTAGTTGGTAATCCATCCGCTCCTTTTCCTCCGCTCCCTCCATCGCCTCCGTATCCATCAATGGCGTTTCCTCCGATACTTCCATTATAGCCATCGGCTCCATTCCCAAAATTTAAATAGGCCGATCCTACAAAAGCATCATCTCCATCGACGCCGGGAGTTCCGTTGCTGGTGGGAACTTGAACATTGTTCAGGATCCCGCCCGAACCACCGACTCCTCCGAGACCTCCGGAGATTCCGCTCGCAATGAAATTGACATTGTTAAGATTAACGGTAACCCCTGTGTTAATAAAGAGAGTTCCTCCAAGACCTGCGCCGCCTCCACTTCCTGCCCCTCCAAACGTATGAAAGTTCAACAGGGTGACATTGCTCATGTCTAAGGATCCCGATTCCATGAAGTAACCTGTCAAAGAACCCAGCGTCGTCGCGTCGATGGTAGATCCGCCTCCATTGAGTACAAAAGCACCGTTGAGGACCGTATTAGGGGTGGGGGGAACTGTCCAGACCATTAAAGGGAAGGCGATAAACAGGGGTGTCAATAAAATGCGCATATAACTCTCATCTCTTGAGACAGCAGCCAAAACTTTTTTATCCACCAAGACAGCCCATTAAAGCCTAGCTTTTCGTTGGTGGAGTTTTGCAATTTGTCTCTATTAATTAAAACGCTATCCTAAATTCAATTTCTCCGGCATTCAAACTAAAGTGTCTCCCAAACTCACCGTGGTAACCCAACCCAAGGGAAAAACCATTGCTCGGTAGGCTCAAGCGGAATCGAGCCGTTGGACTAATTAAACTGTTGTGTGGATTAGGCCCTCGGACGGAGAAAGTGCAATCCGTAGACTCGAAGCCGGCTTTAGTTTGTTTTCCTTTAAATCTGAATTCATGGATGTAACTTGCTGAAAGATCGAACATGAGTGCGATGTCTTCATAACAACCTTTGTAGCCGACGCCGAGCCCTCCTTCTGGACGGAGATAATCGTAATGTTTGCTCAAAACGTGAAGATCTAGACTACGGGCGCCATGCTCTTTAAAGCTATCTTGCGAAAGATAGATATAATCTAGATTTGCGAAGGGAAAAATATTCACGCTGCTCTTTTCGGAGGCTTTGATTTTGAACACGTAGCCCAATCCGAAATGTCCCAAACCAAGATTAGAGTTATCCTGATGCTTTGCCGTCAGGCGCGCAGAGGTGTCTGTTGTTGAAAAATGCATCTTTCTTTTTACGTGGGAAGGACTGTATTGATAGGACCCCAAGAGATCGATATACCATGACCCAGGAGTCCATGCCATTCCTAAGCTTGCCGCATAAGTGGTGAAGTCTGCATGCGTCTTTCCTTCAGTGGCGTTCATCTTCGCTGTAGCAAAAGAGAAACCCGTTGTCATCATCCAGTGTTTTTGGGGGCGGTAATCGAAAGCCGTAGTGAAACCGGCAAAAGATTCGCGGTAGCCTTTCTCATGGGAGCTGCCGTGCTGTCTGACTTGCTCAACAAAGGGAGTGGCCCACAACCTCCAGGCGCTTGTTTCGGGACAAGCGACCTCTCTTTGCTCAAAGAGATGATTTGTAAATACCTGACGGATGCGCTCTGCGACATTTTCTTCGGCAAACGCGACGTTGTTCAAGTTCGCGGGCTGCATTTGATTGAAGGAGTCGATGAGCTCGCTTGGCGTTTGCATTTCAAGGACGCTCAGGACATCGTTGATATCCGTCGGATTTTGTGCCAAAAGCACATCAAAGCATCGGGCAACTTCTCCTGCCGTTCCAGAAGGAATGATCACATGGAAAGGAATGGGCTGCCCTGGAATCAAGAGAACTTGAGTGGGGTCGTAGCGCAAAGAAAAAGAAAAACGCGTCAACGGGTTGATCAGTGTAAAAGGGGTATTCACCGTGAGCGTCGGCGAGGAAATGATCGTATATGAGCTTACCTGAGCTTGTGTAAAGCCAAGAGGCACGAGAACAATTTCTCCCCCATTGATCGTCGTTGAGTTTGTCGCTACGATCAAGTCAGCAGTTGTGTTATTAAACTCGAGATCATAGGAAGAGCTGGGATTAAAGAGAAAATTTGTTCCTGTCAAGGTGCCGATGCTATTGCCGGGAGCCGAGGCGCCGTCGATGGTCACTGTTCCAAAAATGTTTCCCGTTCCGGCGAGCGTGGCTCCGAGAGCGACAAACACGTCGGAATCGATAGAGCCATTGACTGTCAATGTTCCCGTTTGTACGGTGGTTAGGCCAGTATACGTGTTAGAGCCTCCGAGGATGAGATCTCCTGATCCCTGCATCGTCAGCGTACCGGTACCGCTGATCACTCCTAAGGAAGTTGCCGTTCCTGCATGACTAAAGACTAGAGAGCCATTGTTCACGACGTTGGAAGCGCTGGGTAAACCTTGCGGAGAGGCCATGTTAACTGTTCCCGCACTTATAGTGAGCGGGCCGGCAAATGTATTTGTTCCCGATAGGGTGAGTACACCTGTCCCCTGCTTTTGCAAAGACCCAGCTCCACTGATATTTCCTGAGAATGTCACTGTATTGGCATTTGTGTTCACTGCTCCTGGGCCGGAGAGAAGGATTGGCCGCGCCGATGTCATCGAAGCGAGCATGTCTAATTTTCCGTTATTAAGAGTGATGGCTTTTGTCAGGTTGCCGAGTTGATGATCATTGCTCCATTGTAAAGTTCCTCCTCCGGAAACGAGAGTGCCTCCAGAATAGCTATTGGCATTATTCGATAGAAACAAGGTTCCTGTGTTCGTCAGTCTAACAGATCCTGTGCCACTGATTAGCCCCGTAACATTATCTGTGCCGGAGGGATAATTAAAGGCTAAAATGCCGTTGTTCAAAATGTTGGCTGAGCTATTCAAGCTATTGATGGCGTTGATTTGCAAGGTTCCAGAAAGGATCGACGTATTACCAGTGAATCCGGTATTGTTTCCGGAAAGAATGAGCGTTCCAATGCCGTTCATCGTCAGATTTCCATGCCCACTGATCATTCCTGAAACTACAGCTGTTCCGGGATGAACAAAAACAAGCGAGCTGTTGTCAAGAATATTGCCGCCGGAAGGTAGGCTGTTTGCAGCACCTACCTGAACCGTTCCTGAGGAAATCGTTGTTCCTCCGCCGTAGGTGTTTGCGCCTAAAAGCAGAAGCGTTCCGCTTCCCTGCATGGTGAGAGAGCCCGATCCGGCGATATTGCCAGCGACATTCGCTGTGCCCGCTTGGTTGAAGACAAGAGAGCCATTATCGACGACGTTGCTTCCCACAGGTAAACCATTGGCGCTGTCGATGCGCAAAGTTCCGGCGCTGATCTGTGTAATACCGCTGTAGGTATTGCCTCCAGAAAGAATAAGGATTCCTGCTCCTTGCTTTTCTAAAGAACCGCCCCCCGTGAAGTTGTTAATGAAAGTGACTGTATTCGCGTTCGTGTTAATAACCCCAGGACCTGTGAGCGTGACTGCGCGGGCTGAAGTGATCGGAGCGGTGATATTCAACGTTCCGGAAGCAAAAGTTAAAGGTCCATTGGGATCGCCCAATTGATGATCATCTGATACGATAATCGTGCCGCCTCCAGAAATTCCCGTACCTCCTGAATAGCTGTTGAGCGTATTGGAAAGAGTTAAGGTGGCGCTGTTGATCAGATTGACCGACCCGGTTCCGCTAACTAATCCTGATAGCGTATTGACACCGGTAAAGTTGAAATTCAAGATGCCGTTGTCGCTTACATTGGTCCCTGCCGGCAAACTATCAAAGTTATTGATCTGCAGAGTTCCTGAAGAAATCGTTGTGGGTCCGAGGTAAGTGTTCGTCCCTGAAAGGATCAAAGTGCCCAATCCACTCATCGTGAGCCCGCCCGTTCCGGAAATATCGCCGGAGACGTTCGCCGCCGGTCCTGAGGGAAGGTTGAAGGCGAGAGTTCCATTATCGACAACATTGGATGTGAGAGAAAAACTATTGAAATTGTTGATCTGAAGTGTTCCTGCAGCAATCGTCACAGGTCCTGTGTACAACGTGTTGTCACCTGATAGGATTAAAGTTCCCGATCCCTGTTTTGTAAAGGCGCCGGAACCGATTGCACTTCCCGAGTCTGTCACAGTGTTTGCATTTGTATTGATCGTTCCCGCCCCTGCAAAAAGAAGATTGCGCGATAAATTCATCGGAGAGGTGATGTTGAGTGTTCCATTATTAAAACCGAGAGATCCTGTGGGTGCACCCAACTGGCCATTATTGGATACAGAAATCGTGCCACCGCCTAAAATCCCGGTACCGCCTGAATAGCTGTTCGCATTATTAGAGAGAGCCAATGTCCCGCTATTGGTCAGATTGACCGATCCGGTGCCACTGATCAATCCGGAAATCGTATTGACTCCTGTAAAGTTGAAGTTCAAAGTTCCATTGTCCGTTACATTAGATCCCGCTGGCAAGCTATTAAAGACGTCGATCTGAAGTGTTCCCGAGGAGATGGTCGTCGTTCCTCCGTAGGTGTTTGCTCCCGAAAGGACCAAAGTCCCCGTTCCCGCCATCACCAGGTTTCCAGATCCAGTGATTGCACCTGTTACCGTCGCTATCCCTGCATGAGCAAAGCTCAACGTGCCGTTATCTATGACGTTGGATCCTGCAGGCAAGCTCGTCGGAGTATTGATTTGCAGGGTTCCAGAAGAAATCGTTGTCGCTCCTCCATAGGTGTTGGTGCCCCCGAGAATGAGAACACCTAAGCCCTGCATTGTCAAGCTGCCACTTCCGCTGATCGATCCATTAACAGTGTTAATGCCGGTATGGTTGAAGACAAAAGCGCCGTTATCGACGATATTGCTCCCTGCAGGAAAGCTATTCGCTCCATCGATCCGTAAAGTGCCCGCACTGATTGTCGTTAGACCTCCATAAGTATTACTGCCAGAAAGAGCCAGAATACCCGGCCCGATTTTTGTCAAAGTGCCTACACCTGTAATATTACCGGAGAAACTTGCAGTGGCAGCGGGATCCAAAATGGAAAAAGTTCCGGAGCCTGTCAGCGAAATGGGACGAGAAGAGATGAAAGAAGTGGTCCCCAGGGGGATTTCTAGCGTCCCGGTATTTAAAGTCAGCGGTCCACTTGCCGACCCTAATTGCGTATCGCTGGTGGTCCTGAGAGTGCCGCTACCCGTGACTAGAGTGCCTCCCGCATACGTGTTACCTGTGAACGCTAAGACGAGCACCCCGCTATTAATGAGTCTGACATCTCCTGTACCCGTGATTTGTCCTGTAACTGTTTCTACACCTGGAGTGTGATTAAAACTGAGGGTACCATTATCGATAATGGGAAGTGCTGTGGGCAAACTTGCGGTTGTATCGACTTGAAGCGTCCCTGCAGTGATTCGGGTATTTGTTCCATAGGTATTTGTTCCCTGAAGGATCAGTGTTCCCGCGCCTTGCTTTTCCAAAGGTCCAGTGCCTGTGATATTGTTTTGCAAAGTGACAACGCCCAGCACATCATCGACGGAAATAATTCCCGTTCCCGTTAAGGCAAAAGGACGGTTCGACGTCAGTGATAACGTGCCTGCAGGGATATCCAGCGTTCCATGGTTCATAGTAACGGTGGTTGTCGATAAGCCAAGCTGGCCATTATCGGTGATTCTTACAATGCCGTTGTTGGAAATGTTCGTACCGCCGCTGTAGCTGTTAGCCGCATTGGTAAGAACAAGTGTTCCGTTATTGGTCAAATTCACTGAGCCCGAGCCGCTAATCGCTCCATTGATCGTCGCTGTGCCCGTATGGTTAAATGTCAAAATACCGTTGTTGACAACCGCGCTGTTCGAGGGCAAACCACTGTTACTATTGATTTGCAGCGTCCCTGAGCTGATCGTCGTCGTTCCTGTATAACTGTTAATGCCTCCGAGCACAAGCGTGCCGGCGCCCTGGTTGGTGAGTGTCCCTGTTCCGCTGATCGCCCCATTGACAGTAGCCGTCCCGCTGGGATGGTTGAACACAAAGGCGCCATTGTCGACAACAGAGCTGCTCAATGGAAAACTAGTGGAAGTGTTAATTTGGAGCGTACCTGCGCTGATGGTCGTTGTCCCGGTGTAGCCATTTGTCCCGGAAAATGTGAGTGTTCCAGTTCCCAGCTTGGTGAATGAGCCGATTCCAGTGATATTTCCGGAAAGCGTGACAGCATTTGCATTGGTATTGACAGTCCCTGCTCCTGTCAAAAAGACAGGGCGCGCTGAGGTGATCGGTGCGGTGATGTTTAGCGTTCCATTATTAAAAGTGATCGAGCCCGCGGAATTGCCAAGTTGTGCATTATTGGAAAGTTGGATGGTCCCTCCCCCGAAAATCCCCGTTCCACCTGAATAACTGTTCAATACGTTGGAAAGAGTCAGCGTTGCGCTATTCGTCAAATTAACAGATCCTGTTCCCGTAATCTGCCCGGAGATGGTTTGCACTCCTGTAAAGTTAAAGTTCAGGATTCCATTATCGGTCACGTTCGACCCGAGCGGCAAACTGGCAAAGTTATCAATTTGCAGTGTGCCGGAAGAAATCGTGGTGGTTCCTCCGTAAGTGTTCGTACCGGATAAGACAAGAGTTCCTGCACCCTGCATCGCCAAACTTCCCGACCCACTGATATTTCCTGAAACCGTCTCTGTTCCCGTATGGTTGAATACCAGATTGGCGTTATCGGTGACATTAGCGCCCGTTGGCAAGCTCGAAGACCCATCGATGCGCAAAGTTCCTGCGCTAATGGTCGTTGCGCCGGTGTAGGTGTTTGCACCGGATAGAGCAAGCGTTCCCGCTCCTTGCATCGTCAGCGAACCTGTTCCGCTGATTGCACTGGCGACAATAGCTACGCCAGTGGGGTTGTTGAAGACTAAAGCGCCATTATTTAAAACCCCGGCAACGTCTAGAGGAGGGAAACTGTCAAAAGCGTCGATCTGAAGCGTCCCCGAAGAAATCGTAGTCTGTCCAAGATAAGTGTTTGTGCCCGATAACTCAAGCGTACCCGCTCCCTGCATCGTCAATGTTCCTGTTCCGCTGATATCTCCAGATATGCTAGCGACCCCTGCCTGGTTAAAGACCAAAGAGCTATTATTGATCACATTGCTCGTTGAAGGCAAACTGGCAGCATTGTCGATTTGTAATGTTCCCGCAGTGATCGTCGTCGATCCTCCGTAAGTATTGGTTCCGGAAAGAATGAGAGTCCCATTCCCTTCCATCACCAATGCGCCGCTTCCGCTGATATTTCCTGACACCGTCGCTGTCGTCAAAGCAGTGTTGTTGAAGTCGAAAATTCCATTATTAACGACATTGAGAGCAGGGGGAAAACTGGTAATTGAGTCGATTCGCAGCGTTCCCGCGCTGATAGTTACCGGACCGCTAAATGTGTTCGTCCCTGAAAGGATCCATGTTCCTGCGCCGTTTTTTGTTATCGCTCCTGCCCCAGTGACCGGCCCTGAAAATGTGGCAAGGACCAAGTTATCTGTATTGACAGTTCCTGCCCCAATAAAAGAAACGGCTCGCGAGGTTGTAAAAGGTGTTCCTGTAATCTGCAACGCACCGCCGTTAAACTGCAAAGTGGCCGTTGAATTTCCAAGATTTGCATTTGCGGAAACTGCAAGGGTCCCCGCATCAAAGAACGTTGTGCCTGTGTAGGTGTTGGTTCCGGAAAGAGTCAGGGTGCTCGATCCTCCCATGTGCAGTCCACCACCCGATCCTCCTCCAAACCCTAAATCGCTATTGATATTAGAGGAAAGAGTGAAAGGCGCCGTTGGGAAAAAGGAGACCGTCGCTCCAGACATCATGAAAAGATCGGGGCTTAAACCTTGTCCTGCGTTGCCTGCACCGCCTGATCCCGCATTGGTGCCCCCTGCACCGCCTGAAACTGAATTCCCTGTAAAGGAAAAAGCAGGATTGATATTCAGCGTTCCTCCATTCTGAACAAAGATCGCTCCACCGAGTCCAGCACCGCCGCCGCCGCCATTCCCCGATGTTCCACCGCTTCCCCCTGCACCTGCGCCAACATTGCCTGGTGGAGCAGCGACGCCTCCTCCGCTTCCTCCGCCGATGCCGCCGAATCCTCCATTAGCGCTTAAGCCGCCTCCGCCCCCTCCGCCACCAAATCCGCCAGTGCCGCCAGCTGCACCTTTTCCGCTTCCTCCGCCTCCCGCAAAGGCGCCCGCAGTTCCACCGACACCGCCTATTGTGGAGCCATCGCCACCGCCGCCTCCGCCGCCGAACGTCGATCCACCCATCCCTCCTGCTCCGCCTGTCGCGCCGCCGCCACCACCGCCTCCGCCGCCACTAGTTCCCGTTCCCGCCACACCTGCAAGACCGGGCCCCCCGCCTGTACCACCGACGCCTGAGAATCCTGTACCTCCATTACCGCCTGTCGTTGTCGCTGTTGCAACTCCGACTGCTGCATTTGATCCACCGCCTCCGCCGCCGCCAAGCGCAGCTCCCGTCCCTCCAGCTCCTCCGGCGAACGCATATCCGCCTCCGCCGCCGCCGCCGCCGTTCACACCGGAGCTTCCACCTATGCCGCGATTCATACCGCCGCCGCCGCCGCCACTTGATCCCGTAGCGGTTGCATTTCCCCCAGCGCCCCCTTTCGCAGAACAGCCTGAAAAAGAAACGCCTGTTAAATTGACGGTTGCGCCATTTCCGACAAACAACCCTCCACCAGCGCCAACAGCACCTCCGGCGCCGTTTCCTGCACCCGCTCCTCCAGCGCCACCCACTGAAGCAGTATTAGAAAGAGTCAAATTATTAGAAATGGTAAGCGTTGTCGCTCCAGGAGCAACAAAGAAGGCCTGGTATAGCCCAGCTCCATTGATAACAACGGCATTACCAGAGGTATTAATCGTTGTGATGTTAGTTCCGATAGGAGGCAAAGGACTAGCTAAAGTAATTGTTCCCGCAACAGAAAATGTGATTGTGCTACCCGCACCATTGGCATTGGCATCCAAGATGGCTTGTCGAAGCGATCCCGCGCCACTATCATTCGTATTGGACACAGTAAATGGAGCTGCTAAGGCCGTGGTGCTTGCAGAAAACATCGAAAAATAGAAAAGAGCCCTCAAATACTTTCCTACGTGGCTCTTCCCCGAGATATTGTACAAATTCATCGCTTTCTCCAATGACTGTGTAGCGCGTTACAAAGAATACTCTTTTTCCCTTGTCATCAAAAAAATTTTTTTATGTTTTAAAATTTGCGACAAACTGACAAAGGTATTTTTGGATTATAGAGGTCAAAAGAATTGTTTCAATAAGTTTCTTTTTAAGAGAAAAAAGAGGAAAAAACAAAAAAACCTCGAAAACGATGTGATTTCGAGGCTTGAAAAGTTAGGGAATTATATTAATCGCAAGCTGAGCAGCTGTCGTTCATTTTTCTCATCGCAGCTGTCTTTTTTCTTCTAGACTTTGTCGCTCTTTTTTTAGGAGCGGCTCTTCTTTTTGTTGCGGTCTTTTTTACTTTTCTTCTTGTTGTTTTCTTTGCAGCTTTCTTTTTTGCTGTTTTCTTCTTCGCCATATTTCCTCTCATGAATTTCTAAAAGTGTTTGATCGAATGGGACGTTCTTCCATTCCGATCTGAACCTTGAACTCACATTATCAAATAAAAAAATTTATGCACGATTTATTTTTTTATAACGATAGAAAAGGAGGACGGGAGAAATCGCGAGCAAATTTCCTGCGCAAATCATGCTGACGTAACGCAGTGATGAGCCTACATTGACAGTATCGGGAGGAAAAAAACTCACTAAGATCGTGCAACCGCAGCCAAATAATCCTAAAAGGCAAGTGGTCCATATTCCATATTGTTTTCCAGGAATTTTGAAAGATTTGGGGCGATTTTTATATTTATAGTGCAGGCGAAGCGCAGCAAAGAACATGAGGATATACATGATCATGTAAAGTTCTGTGCTTAGTGCAGTCAAAAACCAATAGAAAGCATTGACACTAGGAACGAGAAGAAAAATCAAGCAGAGTAAACTGACAAGAAGGGCTTGTCCAATAAGAATATTCTGTGCGACGCCGTGTTTATTTTTTTTCATAAAAAAAGCCGGCATATAGCCAAACTCTGCAGCGTGCATCAGTCCTTTTGCAGGGGAGATAAGCCAGTTCGTGATTCCTCCGATAGAACCGACGACGATCAATAAAGCCAAAACAGGAGTGAGTCCTGTCATCCCAAAAGAGGTAAATAAGTTGTTAAAAACTTGAATGACGCCGGCGACTAAATTAATTTCCTTTTCAGGAAGGACAAAGGCTATCGAAAGCGAACCCAAGACCATGGAGAGCAAAAGAAATAAGCTGGAGATAAGCACAGCTTTGGGAAAATTGCGCTGCGGGTCGCGAATGTCATTCACATGGACGCCTGCAAGCTCAATTCCCAAGAAGGAAGCCATGATGGCGATCAGCGCCACCCAATTTGTCGAGTTGGTTAAGGAGGGAAATAAGCTGTCGGCATTCATATGTATCTGCAGAGGGTGCCCTTTGAACACCCAGATGGCACCAAGCGCGATCAAAAACAGCATGGGAAAAATTGTACCGATCATTCCGCAAAAACTGTTGATCCTCGCCGACATGTGGATCCCTTTTAAATTGATGAGGGTAATCCCCCAAAAGATGATGAGGATACAGGAGATGAGATACCACTTATTTTGAGCAAGCTCGGGGTTGATGAGATAGGAGGCCGTGCCTGCGATAAAGGAAAGAATGGTGGGATACCAAACCATCGTGTTGATCCACTGGAGCCAAATGGCGAGCATCGCCCATTTTTCTCCAAAAGCTGTTTTTACCCAGTGGTAGACCCCTCCTTTTTCAGGGAACGTGGCAGAGAGCTCTGCAGCGACTAAGGAGGTCGGGATTAAAAAGATAATGGCTGAAAAGACAAAAAAGAAAATCAACGCGCTGCCGAAAAGAGCTGAAGCGGGAAGATTGCGGATGCTATCGATCGCTGCAACGATCAGAAGGACGAGGGAAAAAAGAGGTATTTTTTTGTGCGCCATGATCTCTTTTATCTTTTCCAGGTTTTTTTTTAAAGTTTGCTCGGGAAAGCAGCATAGTATAGTGATTCCCCAAAAAAAGCTCAGTAAAAACTTTTGAAAAAACGACTACCAGCGTTTCGACCAATAGACGGGGACGTCTCTTCGGACGAATCGCTCATCGAAGAAATAAGGTAAGAAGAAATAGTCGCTGGCCAGATTAAAGGCGGAAGACTCGAATCCTGGCACGGCGAAAGGAAACTCAATCCTCTTATGGTGATGATGCGCCGGCTGCGGTGGTGGAGGTGGCGGAGGAGGAGGAGGAGGCGGCGGCGGTGGTGGAGGTGGCGGGGGCGATTCACAATCTTTGATCAGGACGCCGTTGAAAGTGATTTTGCAGGGAGGATTGGAAAGGAGCGGGTGGATGGTATTGTCGCTGGTCGTTCCATTAAAAAAGGCTTGGCTCAGAGGACTTCCGCCAGCGCCAACCACGACCTGTCCTGTCGTTTGCACTTCTATGGGGCTTGCCGACGTTCCGACATTTCCGCCGATTCCATTGAAGAATATGTCCGTGGGAGATTGGATCAGAACGGGCACTGAGAAATTAGCAATCGTCGTCGAGGAGATGAGATGGATGCTACTCGCATCAATGGGACCTCCCAGTGTTATTAATTGTGCATCGACATCGAAGTTGAAGATGGTCCCTGGACTTGACACAGAGCCGAGCGTTGCAACGCCCCCTCCTGTATTAATAATGATTTGCTCGGATGTGCTTCCGATGATGGCGTTGAAAGAGAAATCCCCACCATTGGTGATCACGACAAGGTCTGTGCCGCTGGATAGCATCACGGGATCGCTCACGAGAGTTATTGGGCCGTTAAAAGAAGTCAGATTTGTCTGAGTGCCGGCAAGGAAATTGATATCCTGTCCTGCTATGTAGCTTTGCGCATTAGCGGAATAAATGGTTCCCGGCATGTCGATATCGTGGGAGACATTCACGCTCATTAAACCAAGGACTCCGCTCGCTGTCGACCCCACATTGTTCAAAGTCACATCATTTGCGGAACTAACGGTCACATTAGCAAGAGGAATATTATCCCCGATCGTCTGAGCAAATAGGGCGTTTCCTGTCCCTGCCATCAAGGTTAATCCGCCAGGGCCTTGCACTTTGTTGGAGAAGGTGATGTTTTGGTTGCCGGCACTAGAGTCGAACGTGGAGGCATTGGGAAGGAAAACAGGACTCGTAAATGAGATAGGCCCCGTTAGTGTGGTGAGTGCCCCCGAGAAGTTCACAGGACCTGTGCCGTTTTGCGTGAAGGAGCCATCGATCAAGAAGGGGGCAGGAACGCCGGCGTTTAAAAAGCCTGAGTTGGTGATGCTAACGGATCCCCCTCCTGAGGTGGTCACTGCTGCATTAAGTGTGAAGTTATTACCGGTAAAGTTCATCCCAGCTGCGCCGTTTGTATTGAGAGCCCCATTTGTCGTCACGACTCCTGTAGAGGAAAGAATCTGGATCGAGGCTGCATAGATAGATTGAGCTGTGACGTTGTGAGAACTATTGATTGTGAGGGCTCCGATAGGAGAACCCAGCGTTCCCACATTGCCAACCCATTGGATGTCTCCACCGCTTCCTGACGCAACGGTGAGATTTCCGCTACCACCGACAGTATTTAAAAAGTTGATCGTTTGATTTGCCGCGGCGGTGCTCAGGTTGGGTGAACCGGATAAGGTAACAGGACCGGAGAAGGAGATCGGCTGACCGGCTGTGATCGATCCCGAGAGAACGACAGGGCCGCTTGAGCTATTTTGCGTAAATGCTCCCGATACGGTTGCTGTGCCGGCGACATTGAGCGTTCCGGCATTTGTCACGGTGATCGAGGCATTATTCAATGTCTGCATCGTGTTATTGAAGGCAAAATTGTTCCCTGTCAACATGACACCAAGGGCTGCAGGAACAATGACGGATCCATTAAATGTGGTCGTCCCCGTACCGCTTTGCTGGACGAGGCCGTCGGTTCGGACGGATCCGGAGAATGTGACATCGTTTGCTGAAGCGATATTCAAGTTCAAAAGACGGTTGGGAACTCCAACATTTCCTATAAAAGAGATATTTCCTATTCCTGAACTTAATGTCAGCCCAAACGTATCCGCAGCAAAGCCATTCACCGTGCTCGAAAAAGTGATGTTTGCCCCGGTTGCCCCCACAGTGGAAAACGTGTTGCTTCCTTGCAGCACAACGGGGTTGGAGAAGGTTAGAGGTGTATCCGTAGAAATAATATTGCCCTGCGCAGTGAGAGTCCCTGTGTAACTGAAAGAAAGACTATCAGCTATCGTTGTGCGCAGCGTCAGATTAGTTCCGGTGAAGGAAGCCGTCGCGAATTCTCCATTGCCTGCGGTGCCAAGACTTCCCGCCTGGATCGATCCCGGTCCTGCATTGAGCACGAGATGGCGATGGTTTCCGCTTTGCGCGTGCGTTGTTGTTGTCGTGATATTTCCTCCTGTTGAATTCACAGTGAGGTCGGTTCCCGCGGATAGCTGGATTGTTCCTGTCTGGAAGGTGATCGGGTTATTATTCGATGAGAATGTCGTGAGCGTTCCTGAAGTTGCATTGAAAAAATGATTAGCTGTATAGGTTTGCGTATGGGCGTTATAAACGGTTGCTGTGAATGCAATGTCGCTTAAAGCGTTGAGCGTCGTTGTTCCCGCGACACCTGGATTTAATGCGTCACCGATCGCATTGATCGCGATGGTTTCCCCTGTCGCTAAAATCGAACCAAGAGCAGTGACGGCATAAGGACCGATGGTGGTCGTTAGGCCGATAGGCTGGGAAAGGGTGACATTTCCTGTACCGGCGTTCAATGTGAGTGCTTCGGTGCCAGCCTGGCCGCTAAGAAGGTTGCTGAAAACAATATTTCCATTGCCTGACGAGCTATTTAACAGAGTGGCTACATTGATAATGGCAGGACCTGTATAGGAAATTCCCTGACGGGCGGTTACACTTTGGATGAAGATGATACCTGGGCCGTTTTGCACAAAGGCACCATCGATGGTGAAATTGACGGGTGCAGCGCTATCTGCCAAACCCTGGTTGGTCAGAGTGAAGGATCCTCCATTTGTTGTCGTCACGGATCCTGCAAGGGGACCTGTTGTAAAGTTGTTGCAAACGAAAAGAATACCGGTCGGTGTATTGGTACTGATCGGGGCTAAAAGGGTAGTTGTGCCCGTCCCGGCGCTTTGTGCAATAGCACCTGCGGTAATGGCAGCGAGCTGAACATCATGGGCGCTTGTAATTGCGACGGTGGCCAGTGGTGTCGTTCCTCCCAGGGCTCCCAGAAGATGGATATTTCCAGTTCCTGCGCTAAATGCAATCGATTGATTGCCGTCAATGGTACTGGCTGCTGCAAAATCGATGTCTCCTCCTCCCGTGCTTGAGTCAATGGATACAGGAGCAACCAAAGTGATGGGGCTGGAACCGGAGAAGTTAATCGCTGCGTTTGCAGGGATTGCATTTGTGGTTGTGATGTTACTTGCCAGTAAAACAGCTCCCGTGCCGTTTTGTGTAAAGGCTCCATCCGAAGTGAATGTTTTTCCTACCGTTGTCGTCAATGTTGAGGAATTTGTGATGGCGATGCTTCCGCCGCCTGTCGTTGTCACATTGCCAAGGAAGGTAAATTGCGCGCCGGTCAAGCTGATGCCGCTGAAGCCGCTTGTATTCACATCGGCATCAAATAGGCTCAGTCCTGTTCCTGCATTTTGCGCAATCGAGGCAGCGTTAACAACATCTTTTGCAGTGAAGTTACCCACGGTCACAATCGTAAGGGCGCCCAGTGGCACAGTCGATCCTATGCTTGCATCGAACGTGATGTCCTGTGTTCCAGAGGAAAGGGTGAGGTCGCCAGGGCCATCGACAGTGCTAAACAAGCGGATCGGTTGATTAGCTGCCTGAGTGCTCAAAGAAGCTGTTCCGGATACGGTGACTGCTCCTGAAAACTGGATGGCTCCTCCGGCTGTGATTGCGTTGGAAAGTTGAACAGGGCCCAAACCGTTTTGTGTGAAGCTATCGGTGATGGTTCCAGTCGCACCTGCATTGAAGGTGGCTTGACCTGAGTTGTTCAAGACAAAGGATCCAGCTGAAGTGAGCGCACCGTTAAATGTCAGATTGTTTCCCGTAAGAGAAATCCCTGTGGCAGTGGTAGCATCCAAGGTACCATTAAAAGTGGATGTGCTGGAAACTACAAGCTGTGAAATTGAGCCCGCGAACACGCTTTGTGTCGACACAGTATCTGCCTGCATGAGCGTAAATGCGGTAAGAGGTGTTCCCAACGTTCCTACATCGGCTGCGAGAGTGATCGTTCCGGTGTCTGCTCTTAACGATAAGGATTGGCTTCCGGTGATCGCACTTGCAAATGAAATATTAGAGCTAACGGGGCTTGCTGTAATGGCGACATCCGCTGTGAGGTCCACTGCATTTGCGAGGGAAATGCTGCCATTTGTCGAACTGATCGACCCACCCAGACTCACTCCCCCACCGCCGCTCTGTGTATAAGCGCCATCGGCTAGGGTGTTCACCCCTGTAGCGACCGTGAGCAGCCCGGTGTTGATGAAGGAGATGGGTCCTGATCCAAGAGTTGTGATCGTTCCGTTTTGGTTGATCACTCCCCCAGTGATTGAGACTCCAAGCAGTCCAGATGTGGTCAAAGGCCCTGTGATCGTCGTGGTGCCTGTGCTTGCGTTTTGAACGATTGAGGCCGCATTGACTTGCGGATAAGTGATGTTATTTACACTATTGATGGTGAGCGCGCCGATGGGCGATGGGATACCAAGGTTAGCCCCGAATACGATATTTCCCGTTCCTGCAGTCAGAGTCAATGGTTCATTGCCACCAACCGTGCTTGAGAGCGTCAATGTTCCTGCTCCCGTGCCGGTGGATAAAGAAGTCGGCCCTACTAGAGTGATGGCGTTTGCAAAGGACAGATTTTGATTGTTTGTCGCAAGTGTTCCAGAAAGTGACACAGGACCACCGCCACTTTGTGAAAATGCACCTGAAATGAGAGTGCTGCTTCCGGGGCTAAGTGTCAGCTGTCCGCTATTGACGATCGCAAAGGGTCCCGACCCGGTTGTCGTCACGTTGCCGCTAATTGCAAATTGGGTTCCCGTCAGGCTGATTCCCGCTACCCCGGTTGTCGCGATGGGTCCTGTGATTGTTGTCGTTCCGCTACCCGCAGTTTGCGTCAGCGAGGTGGCAGAAATGGCATTAAAGCTGGCGCTATTTGTATTCGCAATGGTTAGCGCTCCAATAGGTGTAGCACCTATAGGACCTGTACAGAGGATATTTCCTGAACCTGCGTTTAAAGTGAGAGAATGGGGACCGAGCAAGTCGTTTGTCACAAAGCTTCCAAAGGAGATGGGTTGCGAGGAAGCCGAAGTGTTTAAGTTTGTGGTATCTGTGAGCGTCACCCCTTGAGCAAACGAGATCGCCCCCCCTACTGTAAAGGTGCCCGCAAGAGAAACCCCTCCTGCACCGGTTTGAGAAAGAGCGCCGGTGATCGAGTAAACAGCATTACTAAAGCTCACTGCGGCAGAATTATTAATAAGAAGCGGTCCATTTCCTGTTGTCGTGATGTTGCCGTTAAAAGCAAACGCATTTCCTGAAACATTGATGCCGTTCAATCCATTTGTCGTGATCGCGTTAAAGCTTGTCAGTCCCGAACCCGCTATTTGTGTGATCGTCGTGGCAAAGATCGGAGCAGATGCTGTTACATTATTCCCGCTCAGAATGTTGAGGCTTATGAGCGGTGTTCCAAGAGTGCCTACCGCCGCATTGAAACTGATGTCACCCCCCCCCGCATTGAGGTTGAGTACACGTGCACCTTGGATCGTGTTTGCAAAAGAGATGTTTCCTCCCGACAATACATGAGAGTCAAAAGTCATCGTTCCGTTCAATGTGACAGGGCCTGTGATCTGAATCGCTGCGGCCTGCGTTGTCACGTTGCCGCCCATCGTCACGGAGCCAGCTCCTGTTTGTTGGAAGGCACCACTGCTATTGAATGTCGTTCCTGCGCTGACGGTCAAAGCACCCGAGTTGTTCAAGACAATAGGGCCTCCACTAGACGTAGAAAATCCTCCACTTAGAGAGATCGCAGAAGATTGGATGCTGATGCCTCCTGCAGCAGTAGAAGTCATCCCAGAATTGATCTGAGTCGTTCCGGTGCCATTTGTTTCAGTGAATGTTCCGACGTTTGCTGTATTATTCAGCGTCACATCGACTGCCGCGTTTGTGTTCAAAGCAGCCAGTGGACTTACCGATCCGATGGGACCATTAAAGATCAGAGAGCCTGTGCAAGGATTAAAATCAAAGGTGAGCGTATCGACACCCGGTGTGTTTGCATCGACCCTTGCGTTAAAGGTAATTGTGCCTGCTCCTCCACAACTGTAGACAATATTCCCCTGAATAATCACAGGCTGATTATACGTGACATTCCCGGTGAGCTGATTGGTCGAGATTGTCAGCGGCGTCGATGAATTAACGGTTAAGCTAGTGGCAAAAACGTTGACGTTGAGAACAGGAGTAGGAGAGTACGCGTTTGACGTCAGCACGACGTTATTTAGGTTGTTTCCGGACGCTCCGATCTGCACAAATGTCAAGGCTCCCCCATCCGCATTCACGGTGAGGTTGCGTCCTACCCCCAAAAGCGGTGTGAGAGTGATGTTTCCACCAAATGTGTTCATAGAAAGGTCTGTTGGACCCAGTTGTATGGTTCCCGTATGGAAGGTGATCGGTTGCACGCTGGATTGCATGGATGTCGGGACACCGGCGGTGAAGTTAAAATTTCCACCGGCTGTATAAATCTGCGTACCGTTGTTATAATTTGTACCTGTGAAATTGAGGTCGCCTGTTGCTGTGACCGTCGTTGTTCCCGTTGCCCCTTCAACCATGGCTCCCAGATTCGCCCAAGAAATGTCATTCCCACTCAGCGTGATATTGTTAAAGGGCGTCATGTCACCGAGGGAACCTGAAAGAGCGATATCCCCCGAGCCAGCATTCATCGTGAGGTTACGTCCCGCAATATCTCCATTAATTGCATTCGCAGAGGAAATTGTGCCGCTACCTCCGCTGAGCGTTAATGTGGACGATGATTCAATGGATACACTTCCGACCAATGTGATATCGCCGCTGCTTGTTGTAATATCACCGGCTAGATGAATCGTCCCTGTTGCTGTTTCCTGTACGGTTCCCGCAGCAACGATATCCACACTTTGGAAGATATTAGCTGCAGAAGTGGTCAAGCATCCCAGCGGGGTCACTTCTCCAACAGGAGCCTGGAAAATAACATCCCCAGTCCCTGCATTTAAGGTTAAGCACGCAGGTCCCTGAACGGTATTGAAGAAAGTGATGTCTCCGCCGTTGCTGGTAAACGTGGAAGGAATAAGAACGCTAACAGGGCTTGTGTGGGAGATAGTGGCATTCTGCGTGGTGATTGTCCCACCGACATTGACCGGCCCTGTGCCGTTTTGTGTGAAGGCACCCCCGCCGTTTAAAGTGATCGTGCTCGCGCTCAAAGCAGTGACAAGGCCGCTGTTTGTGATCGTTAAAGGTCCGCCATTGGTCGTTGTAATCGTTCCGTTGCTAAGAAAGTTATTGCCCACAAGCGTGATACCTAGGACGCCATTAGTATCAAACCCTCCATTAAGCGTTGCTAAGCCTGTAGCACTCATCAGGTTAAGAGATTCTGCGGTGATCGCCTCTACGGTAATATTATTCGTGCTTGTGATTGTTAAATCGCCAATGCGCGGGGTCCCCACATTGCCAGCAAGAGTGATATCGCCGGCTCCCGCTGTCAGTGTTAGATCGAAAACCCCGCCTACTGTGCCCGATAGGATTAAGTTTCCATTTCCCGAATTCAATACGATATTTTGCGTCATTGTGATCGGGGAGGCAAAAGAAAGAGTTCCTGTTGTGGAAACATTCGCACCGAGAGAAATAGTACCCGCTCCAGTTTGTGAAAAGCTTGAGCTGGCAAGGATAGGCGCCATAGGAGCAACTGTAAACACGCCGCTGTTGGCAATTGCAATTGAGCCACTCGTCGAAGTCACAGCATTGTTAAAGTTGATCGTCGCCCCAGTCATGCTGATCGATGTCGCAGTCAGAGCTCCATTGACTGTCGTTGTCCCTGTCGCAGAAAGGATAACAAAAGGACCTGAATGAATGGCATTGGAACTGATAAGCACATTGTTTGCGCTGAAAAGTGTCATTCCTGCGGGGGGTTGTATTTGTCCCACGGCGCCCAAGAAGGTAATGTCGCCTGTCCCCGCGGTCAGATCAAGGGTAAAGGCTCCGTCAATAGATCCTCCGAGGGTAATCGTGCCAGCACCGGCTGCCGAATTGAGCGAACCATTTGCTGTTAAAATCATCGGTGACGCAAAACTAATCGCATCATTGGTCGTGGTGATCGATCCTCCAAAGGAGACGGGCCCTGATCCATTTTGATTAAACGGACCATCTAGAGAAAATATCGAAGTATGGGGAATCGACAATGCGCCCGTATTTGTGATCGTCACGGGTCCGGAACTTGTGGTGGTGACAGAATTATTAAAATTAAACGTATTTCCAGCGATGTTAATCCCAAGAGCTCCCGATGTCGCTAAAGCGCCATTAAAAGTGGTCTGACCCGAAAGGCTTGCCAGCGCCTCGTTTCCTATGAAAGCGGCGGAAATCGCAACCGCAGTAAAATCGTGGATATTTCCCAAGAGCAATGGACCAATCGGGGAAATGCTTCCTACGGCTGCAGATAAAGTCGCGCTCCCCGTACCAGAGCGCAAAATGAGCGTATGCGGCGCTTGGATGTTGTTATCAATCGTTCCCGTGATGACAATATTTCCATTACCTCCCGAGGCGTCTAAAATAATGGGCGTCAAATTGCTCGGATCTGAAATAAGCGTAGCAGGGCTTGAAATCGAGATCCCTGTCCGCGCGGAAATTGTCCCAGCGAGACTTGTTGTTGCTAGAGGCCCTACCCCGATCTGAGTATAGGAACCATCAATTGATGTGGTATTAATGGATGTCCCCGTGATCGAACCTGTGTTCGTCACCGTAAAAGAACCGCCATTGGTTGTGATGATCGATCCCGACCTGCTGAAATTTGTTCCTACTAAGTTAATCCCTGCAGGAGTATTGGTGTCAATATTTCCGACAAGGAACGTTGTGCCCGTTCCTGCTAGCTGGATAACGGATGCAGCCGAAATCGACGAAGCGTGGTTATTGCGCACCGTTGTTGCTTTCAAGACACCGACGCGCGTCACGGAGCCGATCGCTCCAGCAAAGATATCCCTTCCTGCGGTGAAGGTCAGATTGAAATTTCCATCGACAGTAGCGACAGTAATATCGCCGTTGGATGTCCCCGAGTTGAGAATGACATTTGCCGTCAATGTGATCGCTCCTGCAAAGGAGAGAGCTGAATTATTCGTAGAAACGTTGCTTCCTAAACTGACCGCCCCCACTCCCGTTTGAGAAAAGCCGCCATTTGATGAAATCATTTCTCCAGCGCTTGTCGTCAGAAGTCCCGCGTTGGCGAGGGTGATCGCTCCACCACCACTGGTCGTCACATTTCCAAGGAAGGTGAACGCCGTTCCTGTTAAGTTGATGCCGCTTACCCCGCTCGTCGTTACATCCCCATTAAAGAGCGTGGTTCCACTACCGGCGCTCTGAATAAGAGAAGAAGCAGTGACGGCTTGAGCGGTCACATCGCCGGCGGTTGAGATCGTGAGCGCACCAAGAGGTGTGGCTGCCCCGGCATTTCCTGCGAGGGTGATCGCCCCCGTTCCTGAAGAAAGAGTGAGATTCCCGGGTCCGTCGAGGGTATTAAAGAAAAGGATCGGCTTGTTCACAGCTTGTGTTGACAAGGAGGCAGTTCCTACGATGGTAACAGGGTCGCTTAACTGAATCGCATCTCCGCTTGTAATTGTATTTGAAAGCTGGACACTTCCTGTTCCCGTTAGCAACAGACCTCCTGCAATAGACCCCGTCGCCCCCGCAGAGAAAATCACCGAGCCTGAATTTGAAATCGAAAGCGGGCCTGTTCCTGTCGTTGTAAAAGGACTGTTGAAGGTAAATCCTGTTCCTGTAAGAGAAATTCCTGCAGCTCCCGTTGTGCGCAGCGCACCGTTAAATGTCGTAGTCCCACTGCCTGCCGACTGAGAGATCGAAGAAGAGAAAATCGCCTGTGTGGAAACATTAGCAGCTCTTGTAATCATAAACGCTGTCAGCGGCGTTGCCAAAGTGCCAACATTTCCTCCCAGGGCAATATTCCCAGAGCCACTGTTCAAAGTGAGGTCAAAGGCCCCCTGGACTGTTTGACTAAGAGTGATATTACCCGCCCCTGTCCCCGTATTGAGGGAAACGTTGCCTCCCATCGTCACCGGACTTACAAACGCAATATCTGCTCCGCTTGTTGTGATCGATCCCGCTAGAGAGACAGGCCCTGTGCCGTTCTGAGTAAAAGCGCCGCCCAAGGTAATCGCTCCAGCCGCAGTGCTGGTGAAGGTTCCGCTATTGGTGATTGTGAGAGGACCGCCTCCCGTTGTCGTGATAGCAGCGCCTCGAGTAATCGTCACCGCATTGATCGCGATTCCTAAAGCTCCGCTCGTAGAAAGCGCTCCATTGAATGTAGTAGTTCCCGTTCCCGCTGTTTGCACAATCGATGCAGCTTGAATTCCTTGCGCTGTGACATTGTTAGCGCTTGTAATCGTCATATTACCAAGAGCTACGGACGCGCCCACGTTCGCCCCAAATAAAATGTTCCCCGTTCCTGCTGTAAGCGTGAAGTTGTGCGCTCCATTTACAGTTGAATTAAAGGTAATATTGCTTGCCCCTGAGCTTGAAGTGATCGAAGTATTAGAAACGAGTGTCACAGCAGGATTGATCAACACATTACCGCCGACTGTAAGCCCGCTTCCTGCAAATGCCGGGCCCGTGCCCAGAATCTGGTAGTTACCAGTAACTACCGTTGTAAAACCAGGAGCCCGCGTCAACGTTCCACTATTCGTGATGGTGATAGACCCTCCATTAGTGACATTTACATTACCACCGTTGAAGAAGTTGTTAGCAGTCACATTCGCGCCACCGGCCCCAAGTAATAAGTCTCCATTGACAGTCACAGTTCCTGTGCCTCCAGTGATCGTCACTGAATTTGCAACGAGGCCTAGAAGCGTTAAATTATTGGTTAGGCTAACGACAAAAGCATCCAAAGGATGGACCGATCCCATGTTACCGGCAATCGAAATATTGCTCGTCCCTGAATTCAAAGTCAGTGTGAACGGCGTTGTGCTTAAACTATCGATAGTGCTTAAGAAGGAAATCTGCGCTGATGCTGTTGTAAGCGTTGTGGAGTGGGTAAGCGCAACGGCACTTGTGAAAAGAATCCCGTTATTCGAACTCATCGTATTGCCGATCTGTACAGCTCCCGATCCTGTTTGATTAAACGGCCCGCTTAATGTGAACGTGGCTCCATTAGGCATCGAAAGAAGTCCGCTATTGGCTATCGCTACGCCTCCGTTATTTGTTGTCGTTACTGTATTATTAAATGTAAAGGCAGTTCCCGTTAGATCGATGCCGAGCAGATTGGAAGTTGCCACCGCTCCATTAAACGTTGTCGTTCCACTTCCAGCACTTTGCGATAGCGCACCCACCGTAATCGCATTTGCCGTCACATTGGCTGCAGAAGTGATCGCCAGAGTGCCCACCGCAGCGATTCCTCCGACTGCTCCTGTAAATGCAACACTTCCACTGCCCGCGATAAGTCTCAATGTGCGAGTCAGAGCCACATCATCATTGACTGTGCTTCCAAAAGAAATGCTTGCATTGTTTGAAGTGATATTAGTTATTCCTATCAAAATCACAGGGAAAGGGAAAGAAAGGGGATTTGCTCCCGATACGGTGATGTTATTTCCCAACTGAATCGCATTTGCGCTTGCAAAGACCAGATTAGTTAAGGCAGCCGATTCACCGACTGCGCCTGAGAAGACGACATTGCCTGACGTGCCTGCTTCCAACGTCAAGCTTGTGGCACCGTTGAGCGTATTGGAGAAAGAAATGTTCGCGCCAGTGGCGACAGCTCCTCCATTCGTCGTATCGAAGGTCGGGTTGTTCGTAATGGCTACAGGGCCCAGCAGAGCGATTGTCCCCCCGTTGGTCGTGATATTGCCGCCTATATTGATCGCTGTCAGTGCTGTGTAGCTCACAGCCCCCGTGGTGTGCACGCTAGAACTTTGCGTGATTTTTAAACCGCTTGCAGTCAGACTAGTAAGCGGCGTGATCCCCCCGACTGCACCCGTGAGCGTCACCGCTCCAGCGCTACCCGCTATTAAGGTCAAAGCGCCAGCCCCATTGATGGTGCTTCCAAAGGTAATATCGGCTCCTGTTGGATTGCTACCGCCGTTTGTCGTATCTAAAGTGGGCGACCCTGAAATTAAAATCGGTCCTGCAAAAGAGATCGGGGTGCCATTTGTCGTGATGTTGCCCGCGATAACAGTTGACCCATTAAAAATGATGCTGCCCGTCACTGTAATGGAAGATCCCTGTACAATCGAAAGTGCTGTGACGATCAAATTGACTAAAGGTGTGATGCTTCCCACAGCACCTGTGAAGGTTACCGTTCCTCCCGTGCCCCCATTGATCGTCAAAGAAGTCGCACCATCCAATGTGCTTGTAAACATCACATTGGCACCCGCAGGCGTCGCCCCTGCGTTTGTCGTATCAAAGGTAGGATTATTGGCAATCACAACAGGCCCGGTCATCGTGATGGCTCCGCCGCTTGTCGTGATATTGCCGTTTACATTGATCGCAGAACCTGTGTAACTCACTGCTCCAATCGTCTTTGTTGTGGAACTCTGAGTCACCGTTGCAGCCGTCACAGACAAACTAGAGAGGGGGATTGTGCCTCCAACAGCACCTGTAAATAGCGTGGTCCCCGCTCCTCCTGCTACCACTAGCGCTTGTGCGCCATCCACTGTGCTGCTGAAAGTGACATTCGCATTATTCGAAGTGATTGTGCTCGTCCCTGTCAAACTGACAGGTGCCGAGAATACAAGAGGGTTCGCTCCCGAGACGGTAATATTGTTGCCGATTTGGATCAGATTTGCACTTGTGAACACAAGATTTGTGAGGGGCGTTATCGCTCCAACTGCCCCGGAAAAAGAAATGATACCCGCCGTTCCAGCTCTAAGAGTAAGAGCTTGCGCACCATTAAGGGTGCTCGAGAAGCTGATGTTCGCTCCCGCGGCCACAGCTCCTCCATTTGTCGTATCCAAGGTAGGAGGGCCCGTAATCGCAACAGGGCCCGTCATGCTGATCACCCCGCCGCTTGTTGTGATATTTCCACCCACATTAATCACAGTGGATCCTGTGTAATTCACAGCTCCCGTCGTCATTACCGCCAAAGTCTGAGTCACCGTTCCAGCTGCCGCAGACAGACTGGATAGAGGAGTCGTTCCGCCCACGATGCCTGCGAATGTCGTCGTTCCTGAACCCCCGACAATGGCAAGCGCTTGCGCCCCATTGACAGTGCTGCTGAAAATGACATTAGCGTTATTCGACGTAATCGAGCTCGTCCCCGTTAAGCTGACAGGTTTGGAGAATACAAGCGGATTTGCCCCCGATACAGTGATATTGCTTCCCACCTGAATCAGATTTGCTCCTGAGAAGATAAGGTTCGTCAAAGGCGCTGTTCCACCGACGGCACCTCCAAAAGAAACAATCCCTCCCGTTCCCGCATTTAAAGTCAGCGCCGTCGCCCCATTTAGAGTGCTCGTAAAACTGATATTCGCTCCCGCTGGCGTCCCTCCGGCATTCGTCGTATCCCAAGATGGATTTCCACTTACCACAGTTGGACCCGTCATTGTAATGACGCCACCACTTGTCGTGATATTGCCGCCCACATTGATCGCCGTCGTTCCTGTATAGCTTACCGCTCCCGTCGTTTTCGCTGTCGAGCTCTGTGTCACCGTCGCCGCTGTCGCAGACAAGCTTGTCAGCGGCATCGTCCCTCCCACCGCTCCGGTAAATGTCGCAACCCCACCTGTTCCCGCCTGAACAGTTACCGTTGTTGCTCCATTCAACGTGCTTGAAAAACTGATATTTGCTCCCGCTACAGCTCCGCCGGCATTCGTGCTATCGAAAGTAGGACTGCCACTCACCACAGTTGGACCCGTCATCGTGATGATGCCACCGCTTGTCGTGACATTTCCACCGACGTTAATCGCTGTCGAACCCGTATAACTTAAGGCTCCCGTCGTCTTCGCCGTCGAGCTCTGCGTCACCGTCGCTGCTGTCACAGACAAGCTTGCAAGCGGCGTCGTTCCCCCCACCGCTCCGGTAAAAGTCGTCGTTCCCGTTCCACCCGTAATTGTTAAAGCTTGCGCCCCATTAAGCGTGCTGCTAAAAGTCACATTCGCACTGTTCGAAGTGATTATGCTTGTTCCCGTTAAACTGACCGGGCTGCTGAAAATGAGCGGACTTACTCCCGTCACCGTAATGTTATTTCCCACCTGGATTAAGCTTGCGCTTGTAAAGCTCAGATTCGTCAGCGGGGTCGTCCCTCCTACAGCACCCGTAAATGTCGCAACACCCCCTGTGCCCGCTCGGATCGTCACCGCCGTTGCCCCATTCAACGTGCTTGAGAAACTGATATTCGCTCCCGCTGGTGTTCCCCCCGCATTCGTGCTATCGAACGTCGGATTGCCACTTGCCGTGACAGGCCCCGTCATCGTAATCACACCGCCGCTTGTTGTGACATTTCCCCCCACATTAATCGCAGTCGAACCGGTATAACTTATGGCTCCCGTCGTCTTTGCTGAAGAGCTCTGCGTCACCGTCGCCGCTGTCACAGACAAACTTGTCAGCGGCGTCGTCCCCCCCACCGCTCCGGTAAAAGTCGTCGTCCCCGTTCCACCAGCGACCACCAGCGCCTGAGCGCCATTAAGCGTGCTGCTGAAAGTCACATTCGCACTGTTCGAAGTGATCGTGCTCGTTCCCGTCAAACTGACCGGACTGCTGAAAATAAGAGGATTGGCCCCCGTCACCGTAATATTATTTCCTACCTGGATTAAGCTTGCGCTTGTAAAGCTCAGATTAGTCAGAGCTGCAGTTCCGCCGACCGCTCCTGTAAATGTTGCGACACCCCCTGTTCCCGCTCGGATCGTCACAGCAGTCGCCCCATTTAATGTGCTTGAGAAACTGATATTCGCTCCCGCCGCTGTTCCTCCTGCATTCGTGCTATCAAACGTCGGGCTTCCACTCGCTGTCACCGGACCTGTCATCGTAATGACGCCGCCGCTTGTCGTAATATTACCACCGACATTAATCGCAGTCGTTCCTATGTAACTTAACGCTCCCGTCGTCTTTGCTGAAGAGCTCTGCGTCACCGTCGCCGCGGTCGCAGACAAACTTGTCAGCGACGTCGTCCCTCCTACAGCACCCGTGAATGTCGCAACCCCGCCCGTCCCTGCTTGAACTGCCACAGCAGTCGCTCCATTTAACGTGCTCGTGAAACTGATATTTGCTCCCGCTGCCGCTGCCCCTGCATTCGTACTATCAAATGTCGGATTTCCACTCACTGTCACTGGACCTGTCATCGTCATGATGCCGCCGCTTGTCGTGACATTTCCTCCCACATTGATCGCAGTCGTTCCTGTATAACTTAAAGCTCCCGTCGTCTTTGCTGAAGAACTCTGCGTCACCGTCGCCGCTGTCGCAGACAAACTTGTCAGCGGCGTTGTCCCTCCCACGGCACCTGTAAACGTTGCCACTCCGCTCGTCCCTGCCTGAACAGTTACCGCGGTCGCCCCATTTAATGTGCTTGAGAAACTGATATTCGCTCCTGCTGCCGTCCCCCCCGCATTCGTGCTATCGAACGTCGGACTTCCACTCGCTGTCACTGGACCTGTCATCGTAATGATGCCGCCGCTTGTCGTGACATTTCCAGCCACATTAATCGCTGTCGAACCCGTATAACTTAACGCTCCCGTCGTCTTTGCTGAAGAGCTCTGCGTCACCGTCGCCGCTGTCGCAGACAAACTTGTCAGTGGCGTCGTCCCCCCCACCGCTCCGGTAAATGTCGTCGTCCCCGTTCCTCCTGCGACCACCAGCGCTTGGGCCCCATTGAGCGTGCTGCTAAAAGTCACATTCGCACTGTTCGAAGTGATCGTGCTCGTTCCTGTCAAACTCACAGGACTGCTGAAAATGAGCGGACTTACTCCCGTCACCGTAATATTATTTCCTATCTGGATTAAGCTTGCGCTTGTAAAGCTCAGGTTAGTCAGAGCCGCCGTTCCACCGACCGCCCCTGTGAATGTCACGACACCCCCTGTTCCCGCCCGAATCGCCACAGAGGTCGCCCCATTTAATGTGCTAGAGAAATTAATATTCGCTCCCGCCGCCGCTGCCCCCGCATTCGTGCTATCAAACGTCGGATTTCCACTCGCTGTCACCGGACCTGTCATTGTAATCACGCCGCCCGCCGTGGTCACGTTTCCGCCGATGTTAATTGCCGTCGAACCCGTATAACTTAAGGCGCCTGTCGTCTGCGCTGTGGAGCTCTGGGTTACCGTCGCCGCTGTCACAGACAAACTTGATAATGGCGTCGTCCCCCCCACCGCTCCGGTAAACGTCGTCGTTCCCGTTCCACCCGTAACTGTTAAAGCCTGCGCACCATTCAGCGTACTGCTGAACGTCACATTCGCACTATTCGAAGTGATTATGCTCGTCCCTGTCAAACTCACCGGACTGCTGAAAATAAGCGGATTTACTCCCGTCACCGTAATATTATTTCCTATCTGGATTAAGCTTGCGCTTATAAAGCTCAGGTTAGTCAGCGCTGTCGTTCCACCAACAGCACCCGTAAATGTCGCGACACCTCCTGTTCCCGCTCGGATTGTCACCGCCGTTGCCCCATTCAACGTGCTTGAGAAACTGATATTCGCTCCCGCTGGTGTTCCCCCCGCATTCGTGCTATCGAACGTCGGATTTCCACTTGCCGTGACAGGCCCCGTCATCGTAATGATGCCGCCACTTGTCGTAACATTCCCACCGACATTAATCGCAGTCGAACCAGTATAACTTAAGGCGCCTGTCGTCTGCGCTGTCGCGCTCTGGGTTACCGTCGCCGCTGTCACTGACAAACTTGTCAGCGGCGTCGTCCCCCCCACCGCTCCGGTAAACGTTGTCGTCCCCGTTCCCCCCGTAACTGTTAAAGCCTGCGCACCATTCAGGGTGCTGCTGAAAGTCACATTCGCATTGTTCGAAGTGATCGTGCTCGTTCCCGTCAAACTGACCGGACTGCTGAAAATAAGCGGACTTACTCCCGTCACCGTAATATTATTTCCTATCTGGATTAAGCTTGCGCTTGTAAAGCTCAGATTCGTCAGCGCTGCCGTTCCTCCAACAGCACCTGTAAATGTAGCAACACCCCCTGTTCCCGCTCGGATCGTCACAGCAGTCGCCCCATTTAATGTGCTTGAGAAACTGATATTCGCTCCCGCTGGCGTTCCCCCTGCATTCGTGCTATCGAACGTCGGATTGCCACTTGCTGTGACAGGCCCCGTCATCGTAATCACACCGCCGCTTGTCGTGACATTTCCAGCCACATTAATCGCAGTCGTTCCTATGTAACTTAAAGCTCCCGTCGTCTGCGCTGTCGCGCTCTGCGTCACCGTCGCCGCTGTCGCAGACAAGCTTGTCAGCGGCGTCGTTCCCCCAACGGCACCTGTGAATGTCGCAATTCCGCCCGTCCCTGCTTGAACGGTCACAGCAGTCGCCCCATTTAACGTGCTCGTGAAACTGATATTCGCTCCCGCTGGCGTTCCCCCCGCATTCGTACTATCGAACGTCGGATTGCCACTTGCCGTGACAGGCCCCGTCATCGTAATCACACCGCCGCTTGTCGTGACATTTCCACCGACGTTAATCGCTGTCGAACCCGTATAACTTAAGGCTCCCGTCGTCTTCGCCGTTGAGCTCTGCGTCACCGTCGCCGCTGTCGCAGACAAACTTGTCAGCGGCGTCGTCCCTCCCACCGCTCCGGTGAAAGTCGTCGTTCCCGTTCCACCCGTAACTGTTAAAGCCTGCGCGCCATTGAGCGTACTGCTGAACGTCACATTTGCACTGTTCGAAGTGATTATGCTCGTCCCT
>Ga0070741_10001983_pt1 | contig 57661 bp, 53 predicted proteins | sample Coa_R1_4_FD_66440 | JGI IMG/M metagenome (GOLD analysis project Ga0070741, IMG submission 66440) | Surface soil microbial communities from Centralia Pennsylvania, which are recovering from an underground coalmine fire - Coalmine... | ecosystem: Environmental > Terrestrial > Soil > Unclassified ... | reverse complement strand
AGGACCGGCTTCTCGAGGAATGGCCGTCGCGTTAATAGAATTCCCAGTGGAATACCGATGGCGACGGCCAGGAGAGGGGACACTCCCACCAGCCACAGGTGTTCCAGGGTGAGCTGTAAGACTTCGAAGCGGTTTTGCAACACGAATTGCCAAAGGTTCACAATCACCTCGCGTCGGCATCGAGTGGGGTGCGGAAGGCCGTCATATAGGCCGCCACCAAAGGGTCAGAGGACTGCGAAAATTCCTTGGGAGTGAGTGTCGCGACGAGGCGGCCCTGTTCGAGAAGGGCAATGCGGGTGCCCAGCAGGAGAGCTTCGCGCAGATCATGGGTGACAAAAACAATGGTCTTGTGAAGCTGGCGTTGTAACTTCAAAAATTCCTGCTGCAGTTCGGAGCGGGTGATGGCGTCGAGTGCGCCAAAGGGCTCGTCCATGAGGAGGATGGGGGGATCCGCTGCCAGGGCGCGGGCGACGCCGATACGCTGCCGCTGCCCGCCAGATAACTGGTCGGGATAGCGGGATGCGATCTGGGGATCGAGTCCAACGAGCACCAGTAACTCGCGGATGCGGTCGCGGATTTTCGGCGCGGGCCAGCCCATGATTTTCGGTACCAGACCAATATTCTTTTCGACCGTGTAATGAGGAAAGAGTCCGACTTCCTGAATCACATAGCCGATGGTGCGGCGTAATTCAATCGGATCCCAGTCGCGCACGGAGTGTCCGTCCACCAGCAGTTCACCAGCACTGGGCGTCAGAAGCTCATTCATCAATTTGAGCGTAGTGGTCTTGCCGGAGCCGCTGCGGCCAAGTAGCACCAGAGTTTCGCCGCGGCGGACTTCGAGATTGAGATCGTGCAGCAGTTCGCGGCCGTGATCGAGGAGATAGGAAACGTTGCGGAACTCGATCGCGAGGTCAGGCGGAGGGGCCATGGAGGGAGAAATTTTCGCAGTCCACACAAGAATGCGCAAGGAGAGCTGATTAGAGCTGACACTGCTTTGCAAATCCCATACCTAGAGCCGATCATCTAAGTAAGCAATGCTTTTCAGCAAGACGTCACATAAAACCGCGCGCATTCTCGCCGTAGTGTTTCTTGCGACGACGCTCATACTCGTCGCCGGCGTGGGTGCAAGCTGGTTTTATGCCTGGAAACTGATCAAGGGGAGCACGCCTCCGCCGCCGGAGCCACTGCAGGCGCTGCTTCCGGCGACCCCGCCAGTGTCGCCGCTGCAAGTGCACTATCAGCTTGATGTGCCGGGACGCGGGGAAATTTTTCCGTCCCTGAGCGCCAGCGCGCGGGATTACTGGCCGGTCGCCGTGCTGACCATCAGCAATACTTCCGATCGTCCGCTGCTGCAGCAGATTTCGGCAGAAATTACGGGATGGAGCGCAAAGGCGGAGCAGAAGCTGATCGTGGGTTCGCACGAAACCAGGGTCGTGAATATCACTCCGGACCTGCTTCCGCAGGCGTACGCAAACACTGAAATGAGACAGGTCTCATTGCGCGTGCATGTCAGTGGGCCCGGCCAGGAATTCGGATATCAGCAGAAACGTCCGGTTTTTCTGCATGCCACAACCGATCTTTACTGGGGCAAGAAGTTTTCCAACGCGCAGTTCATCGCGCGCTGGGTGACACCGCACGATCCTGCCGTGTTGCGGCTTGTTTCCGAGGCGAGAGCGCACATCCTGCACGGCCGAATGCCGGGATATCACCTCGCCTCAGGTGCGCGCGGGAACCTATCGCAACAGGTGCGCAGTCAGGCCAATGCGGTTTTCGAGGCGATGAAGCGCAGCGGTGTCAGCTACGTGGATAGCATTTTTACGTTCGGGAACTTCACAGGCGATGCGCAGCGGATCCGCATGCCGCGGGAAACCTTGTCATTGAGCAGCGCAAATTGTATCGACGTGTCGGTGGCGTTCGCCTCGGCGATGGAGAACCTGGGCATGATGCCGGTGGTTGTCATCGTGCCGGGACACGCGTTCACCGGCGTCCGGATAGGCCCGGACTCGCAACAAATTCTTTATCTCGACCTCACGGTGCTGCCGAATGGAAATTTTGCGCAGGCAGTCAACCGCGCCAATCATTGGCTGAAGCAGGTCCCGAGCGACCGCGTGCTGGTGATTGATATTGCGGCGGCGCGTGCGCTGGGAATCTATCCCATGCCCGATCCTGAAGCAGAATTAGCGGCGTTGAGCGCGCAACGTGAAGCTTCGTCGAACGCGCAATAACCGCTTCTAGGCGAGAAGATCCAGGATCTTTTGTTGGATTGCGGTCCAAGCCGTGGAACGGGGATCGATCAGTTCGTAATGCCCGTCTTTGGGCAATTCGAGGAACTCAACTTTCTCTCCACGCTTCACCTTCGCTTCCCGATAGGACTGGCTGAAAGATACGGGCACAGTGTCATCCTTGTCACCATGCACCAATAGTTGGCGCACGTGGGGCATAGATAGTTCGGCGGGGGAAGCTTCGTGATAATGCTCTGGAACTTCTACCGGCGAGCCACCCATGAATTCCACGACAGCGTCATGGCTGAGGTGGAGCTCGAAGGCGCGTCGCAGATCGAGAACGCCGGCCAAGGAAATCGCGTGGCGAATGGAGTTCTGATGAGCTGCCAGAGCCAGCGCCAACTGTCCGCCCGCTGAATGTCCCATCACGGCGACACGGTTCAGGTCCAGGACGTAACGGTGGGCAATCTGCGACAGGAATCGAAAGCCGTTGTTGACGTCTTCAAACGTTCCCGGCCAGCCGCCGCCCGGATTTCCCACGCGCCGGTATTCCATATTCCAGGTCGCCACGCCCTTCGCAACTAGAGCGGCGCAGATGTGCCCTGCGTGGGTGAGGTCATACTTGGCGCGCCAGAAGCCACCATGGAGGAAAACCACAAGCGGATGCGGGCCCTTATTGCCGTGGGGGATTCGAAGATCGCCAAACTGCTGCGCGTCTGAACCGTAATGCAGGCGTTCGTCAGCCTTCGGTGGTGAAAGTGTAAGAATGTCTTCGCTGTTCATGCAGCTCTCATGTCCCGCAGCCGATGGGAAGATAAATTTCCCATCCGTTGGGGAAGCTGAATCATCCAAGCTCAGCGAAGGCAGTGTACAATTCACCGGCTCGCTAGAATATACCTGCAATGCGCCACCGCCATCGCGAATGCGGCTTCACCTGACGGTAGTCCCGCTTAAGACACCGGTCGGTTGTTTTCATTTGCAGAACCAACGCCAGGAGCAATGCCATGCTGCGGAAGTCATCTGCTGTGCTGTTCTTCCTGATTCTCGCCACGGTGGCGGGAGCACAAACTGCGGAACGCCACTTCAAATTCCATTACGCCTTTACGGTACGCAATGTCACGCCTGGGCAAGAGCTCAGAGTCTGGATTCCGCTGGCCCACAGCGATGATTTTCAGGACGTACATGTGCTCTCGAAAACAGGTGATCTTCCGCTGAGCCAGACCAACGAAAAAGAATTTGGCAATGAAATGCTTTATGCGGAGAGCAAGAAGGCAGATCGTTCGGAGTATCACTTTGCCGTGGAGTACGACGTCGTGCGCCACGAGCGAGTTGCAGCGCTTGGCGATGGGCACACCGCGGTAAGGCAGATTTCCGCGGAGGAGAAGGAGTTCTATCTCCGTCCTGACAAGCTGGTGCCCGTGACCGGGCTTCCGGCGCAACTGGCGGCGGAGCAGGTGAAGGGAAAATCGGGTGAACTGGAGCGCGCCCGAGCGCTGTACGACTACGTCCTGGCCAACATGAGGTATGAAAAAACGGGGACGGGTTGGGGGCGCGGGGATGTGCTGTACGCGTGCGATGCCAAGAAAGGCAATTGCACCGATTTTCACTCGTTATTCATTTCGATGGCGCGCTCGCAAAACATCCCGGCGCGGTTTGAAATCGGATTTCCATTGCCTTCAAATAAGCAGGGCGGGGAAATCGCCGGTTATCACTGCTGGTCCGATTTCTACGTTGCCGGCAAAGGATGGGTTCCCGTAGACATTTCGGAAGCGTGGAAGAATCCGGACAAGCGCAACTACTTCTTTGGCGCGCACGATGACAATCGCGTGCAATTCACGATGGGGCGGGACTTGCGTTTGAGTCCACCTCAGGACGGCGCCCCACTGAATTATTTCGTTTATCCCTACGTGGAGATCGCAGGAAAGCAGTTCAGCAATGTGGAGAACCAGTTTTCCTTCCAAGATGTGGGTGCGGCCGCGACACTTCGCAGCAGCAAATGAGCAAACTTAGAGCCGGTTTGGATACGCGTTCCGCTTTGGTCCCGTGAACACGACAGGCGGAAGCGCGTCACATCCTTTTCCCATGCCCGTGAGATAGGCTGAATTCCCGCCGGAGGGTTGGACAGAGCCCGGCAGAACACCTACGAGGTCAGCCTGTCATGAATAGGAACGTCGCGATCCACCGTGCATTGGTCATCGGCTACGGAAATCCTTTGCGATGCGATGAAGGCATCGGTTGGCATGTAGTGCGTGAGCTGGTGCGAACCGGGGTGTGTCATGAGGGGGAAGTGCTCACCTGCGAGCAGCTGACGCCTGAAATGGCGGAAGACATCAGTCGGGCGCCATTCGTATTGTTCATTACCGCCGTGAGAACGGGGAAGCCGGGCGAACTGGTGGGGAAAGACATCTCGGCCGATCCCGCACCGATGTCATTTTCGCATCAGCTGACGCCCGGGGCTGCGCTAGGCCTGGCCGCCGATTTATACGGAGAGTGCCCGCACGCCTACATGCTCTCGGTGTGTGGCGAACGGTTTGAAGAGGGCGATGTCCTCTCCCATTCCGTAGCGGATATCATCCCGGAGATCCTGGATCAGGTTGGCGAGCTGATGTCAGTTTCTGTGCCCGCGTTCTGCAACTAGGGACGTCCGAGCACGACTGTGGTTTCATCGAGCGCCATATTGCGGCGATACCGGATAGCGAGCTGCGTTCCGGGCTTGTATTTGCAAAGTTCGGTGCTGAGATCGTCGATGGTGAAGACGTAGTTGCCGGCGATTGCGACGATGTAGTCTCCGATTTGCAAACCCGCTTTCGCTGCCGCACTGCGCGGAGCAAATCCCGTCACCTTGACTCCGTCGCTGCGGTTTTTCGGATGCTCATCGGAGAAGGCCCCCAGGGCGCCACACTCGACGGGGGAAGACGGGGACACTGCTGCAACGGGCGCGGCTGCGGGCGCAGGTTGAGCCGGCGCAGCTGCAGTAGGGGCCGGGACGACTGGTGCGGCAGCGGGAGGCGCTGATGTCGTGGCCGCAGTTCCTGGCTCAGCTTTTGTCAGCGCTACTGTAAGGCGTGCTTCGGATCCGCCATAGACGGTCACGTCCCGTTGCCAATCGCCATATCCAGGGGAAGTCAATCGGATCGAATGCTTTCCGGGAGTCAGTTTTAGGGTGGCAGGGGCATTGCCGGCGAAACTCCCGTCTACCAGGATATCGGCGCGATCGGGCGTGGCTTCGACTACGATATTTCCCTTGCCGCAGTCGGTCAAAGAAGTGGTTGGATTCGCTTTCGGCGAAGCCGTCTTGGCCGTATCGTCTCCGGCATAAACGAATACGCCGCAGAGAGCCAGTGTGGCGGCAATTTTTAGAAAGTTACTCAATAGAGATTTCATTCTATTAGTGGGGAGAGGGCGGATGTTAGTTTGGAGCAGGCGAACTGTCAAGCACCCCGTTCGATGTCGCTGAAGCGAAATTGGTGCTGCGACAATCTAAAATAGCGCACCCATGAACGACGCCATTCGCAATGTAGTCATTATCGGTTCAGGCTGTGCCGGACACACGGCGGCCCTGTACGCAGCCCGCGCCAACCTGAAGCCGCTGGTGCTGGAAGGTCATGAGCCCGGCGGACAACTATCGCTTACCACGCTGGTGGAAAATTTCCCCGGGTTTCCCGAAGGAATTAATGGACCGGAGCTGATCGAAAACATGCGCAAGCAAGCCTTGCGCTTCGGGGCCGAGTACCAGATGGGGCAGGTAGCCAGCGCGGATTTGCGATCACGGCCGCTGGAACTCAATCTGGGCAAAGAAACGATCCGGACACGCACACTGATCGTCGCCAGTGGAGCTACGGCACGATGGCTGGGGTTGCCGAACGAGCAGGCGCTGATCGGACATGGGGTATCGTCCTGCGCCACCTGCGATGGATTTTTCTTCAGCGGGAAGGAAATCGTGGTGGTGGGGGGCGGTGATTCAGCGATGGAGGAGGCGACATTTCTGACTCGATTCGCGACCAAGGTCACCGTCATTCACCGGCGGGACTCGTTTCGAGCGTCCAAGATCATGCTGGAGCGCGCGCGGAAAAATGAAAGAATTCAGTTCCTCACGAACACGGTGGTCGAAGACGTGTATGACGTCAGCAAGAAGGAAGTGACCGGACTCAAACTGCGGAACCTCAAGACGAACGAAGTATCGGATTTTCCCACCAGTGCCTTGTTTCTCGGGATTGGGCATGTGCCCAACACCAAGATGTTCGGAGAGCAACTGGAGACCGATAAAGACGGATACCTGGTGACAACGGACTACGTATTCACGAGAATCCCGGGGGTGTTTGCCTGCGGTGATGTGCAGGATCGCAGATACCGGCAGGCGATCACAGCAGCAGGCAGCGGCTGCATGGCGGCCATTGAGGTGGAGAAGTTCCTGGAAGAAGAAGGGCGCTGAGTATTTCAGGGGGTTGCAAGGCCGGAGAGAATTGGACCCGCGATTCTTTCGCCCACCGCCATGTGTACAGATTTGGTGAGTTTGTCGCGTTCCCAGGGAAACAGGACTTTGACAGCACCCAGCGCGAAAAAGTATTCCGGATCCGAGTGGCCGCCATTGCGGAGAACGATGCAAGGGGTACGTGACTGCAATGCGCGCAGTACGTCTCCGGCATCGCATCCCGGCGCGTGATCGGCCACGAGAACGAGATCAAAGGAGCGGGTGCGCAACAAGTCCAGGCCTTCCTGCAGTTCCCAGGTTGTGGTGGTTGCGAAGCCCTCATTTTCCAAGAGCCGTTCGAGGGAAATCAGCTCATTCTCATCCCAATGAATCAGGAGAACGCGTTTTGGGTGGTTGCTCATGGTTGCGCTCCTAGGAAGCATGTGCGACCAGGTCTTCATGAAGAGCGGCGCGGCGGCTCTCGCCCGCGGCCGTGAGCACAGGACAGGCAGCTTCACAAACTACCTTGTAAACCGTGCTGCCCAGCGAATGGCCACGTAAAGCGCCCGCCGGATGCACTCCGAGAACAATCATGTCGGCGGGAATTTCCTCTGCAGCCTGCAGGATCATTTCTGCTGGGTCGCCGATTTTGACCAGACATGCGGGCTCCTGGCCGTTCCCGGCATGGGTGGGAATCAAGGCCTCCAGTTTCTGCCGCAAGTAGGTGACGACCCGCTCGGCGTCGGGCAGGGATTTACGATTGGGCTCGGGAACGACATGCAGCAAGTCCAGATGGGCGCCGTAGTTCCTGGCCTGCTCCACCGCAACGGGAAGCGCAGCCAAGGATCCGGCGGTGAAATCGGTAGCAAAAAGGATCTCCCGGATATCAGCCGCCCGGTGCCGCTCGGCTTGCGGGCCGATGGCCAGAACCGGGCAGGGGGAGAGGCGAATGATCTCTTCGGCGACGGAGCCCAGGAGTAACTTCTTGAGGCCGGTACGTCCATGCGTGCCGACCACCAGCAGGTCGATGGCATGGGCCGCGAGAAATGCCTGCAACACGTCCCAGACTGGACCTTCCTCGATCCAGGCGCGGTGGGGGATATTCTTCAGGGCTTCCGATTGCAGGAAGTAGTTCATTTGGCGCTCGGCGCCTTCTCGAAGTTGCTCGAAAGGAATGGGCATCGTCTCGGCACAGTAGTATTGCCAGGCCTCGGGAACGATCACGTGCAGGACGTGCAGCGTGGCGCCGGACCGTTCGGCAGCAGCAGCCGCGTAATAAAGCGCGGTTTCGGAGAAAGCCGAGAAATCGGTGGCGAGGAGGACATTGCGAACTCGCGGGTTGGTTTTATTACCGTTGTTAGTCAAGGCGCACCTCCTCCGTTGGGCGGACTAGTGCCCGATTTCAGTATGGTTCGCGATGTCCGGAAAAGCTGTGATGGAGGTCACTCACCTACGGTTCGGCAGCGACCCTCGAAATGCCGATCCTCGTCTACGCTCCTACTAATCTCTCAAGCGCTGCCTTGTTGCGAATGACCAGGGTCGAGCCCGAGAGTTCCAGGACGCGTTGCTTCTTAAACTGACTCAGAGTGCGAGTGACAGTTTCACGCGAGGTGCCGATCAATTGCGCCATCTCTTCATGAGTGAGAGCAACCTTGAGGCGAATGAGGCCATTGCTGACTTGCGCGTCAGTGGACCATTGGAGCAGGAGGCGAGCCAGCTTTTCGCTGACCGAATGAGATAGACCAATGGAGCGGATCACTTCATAGGCGGACTGACAATCGTTGCTGAGCTGCTGGGCGGCGCGCAAACAGGCGTCCCCATTCTCGCGCAGGAAGCGCAGGAAATCTTCACGACTGATGAATGCGAGCTGAGACGGTTGCAGGGTCTCGACCGTCAGTTCGTAGGGCTTGCCGCTCACAACCGCATGCAGACCGAGAATCTCGCCGGGCTGCGCGATCTTCATGATGAAGGTTTTGCCATCGGCGTTGGTGGCCAGCAGTTTTGCACGGCCCTGGCAGAGGACGTAAACCCCACGAGGCGTCTGGCCTTCGACAAATACGAGGGAACCCTCGGGATAGGAGCTGGCGTGCTTGATGCGATCGAGCGCCTGCAGCGAACCTTGCGAGAAAGCGCAGGAGAAGTTGCTGCCGCGCAGTTTGCAGGAGACGCAGTTGTCAACTACCGGCAGACCGTACGGCGAGCTTCCCGCATGCATCCGCCCGCTGTAATTCAGAATCCCCGATTCCATTTTGCCGGTCCCGGTAGCGATTGTGCTGAGCATGATTGGCATCCTTCGCTGCTAGATTTCTTGCTCTATCTGAGTTCACTTTAGGCGGCAACGGGAAGGCGCGGTACTAGGGCGTTCCCTAGTTCTTCAGCGCGGAGGTAATCACCACGTGCAGAGCGGCGATTGAGGGCGTTAGCGTGACAGAAAAAAAGATCCTCGCGGGTTGTACGCCCGCGAGGAAAGGCAAGGAGGAACGAGGCACTAGTTAAAATTTGTGACGCCCAATTCTGGCGAGGCGTACGTATGACCTTGAAATACCGCGGAGACTGCGGCGGGCAACTGCTCATTCGCGTACACCTTCAGGACGTAACCTTGCGCGCCCAGAGATCGCGCCTTTCTCAGATAGGGGGCTGAAGAGTGCACGCTCAAGAAAATGATCTGAGGGTTGAGTCCCAGGGTTCGAATTTTCGCAGCCGCTTCGAATCCGGTCATGACCGGCATGCTGATGTCGGAAATGATGAGGTCGGGTTTCAGGCGGCTCGCCTCTTCGACTAATGCCGCGCCGTTATCGACCGTGCCAACGATTTCGTAATCCTGCTGCAGGAGGCCACGTACTTCCTGAAGTATCTCCGTGTGGTCATCCGCCAGCAGAATTCTTTTGCGCCGGGTCATAGTCTCTTTCCTTGGAAAACACAGTACATGGGATAGCAGGCAGGCACGACTAGGGTTTGCCCTAGTTTTTAGGGTGAGGCGCTATTCGGGGATAAGTCCTTGCTGGATAGCAACTTTGGTCAATTCGGCCACGCTGCGGACCCCCAGTTTGGCCATCAGGCGAGCGCGATGGAATTCAACGGTTTTGATGGAAACGTGAAGAATGTCCGCGATCTCTTTATTGGCCTTGCCGTCAATGATCAGCTGCAGAATCTCGCGCTGGCGCTCGGTCAGTCCTTCCGATTCGTTGCTGATTTCGCCGGATCGATTCCAGAGATTTTCGATTACATTGTGGCCAAACGAAGGACTGATGTAAGTCTTCCCATGAAGCACGGTTTCGATTGCCTGCTGTAACTCTTCTGTCGCGCCGGATTTCAGTACGTATCCGGAAGCCCCAAGCTTGAGGGCATGTTTCAGATATGCGGGGTTGAGATGCTGGCTTAGGAAAATGAGCTTAGTGGCGGGCAGGGTCTTCTTGATCTGTGTGGCGGCTTCAAAACCGTTCAGCATGGGCATGCTGATATCGAGAACGACGACTTCAGGTTTCAAGCGTTCCACCGTTTGCACCAAGGCCCTGCCGTCCTTGGCTTGGCCAACGACGTCGTAGCGGACCTGCAAAACGGTGCGGATGCCATCCAGGATAAGGGCGTGGTCATCGCCCAACACTATGCGGGGTTTCATCGGACAATTGCTAAGAGTGTATTATGCTTTGAATTTCCTGCCAATTATCGCTGGGACAAGACATGGGGAACAAGGCTACAAAACAGGCCAGGACGCCGGGGCTGCGAGGCAACGATCCCAAAGAATGGGACTCGCGGAGCCTGCTGGCGGCGATCGTGGATTCCTCGGAAGATGCCATCATCGGCAAAGACCTCGATGGGACCATCACCAGCTGGAACAAGGGTGCCGAGAATATTTACGGCTACAAGGAAGAGGAAATCCTTGGAAAGTCCATCTCGACGTTGGCGCCTCCCGAACGGCATGACGAAATTCCCGACATATTAAAAAAAATCCGCCGAGGCGGACGTGTCCAGCACTTTGAGACGGTGCGGGTGACCAAGTCCGGAAAACTGTTGGACGTATCCATCACCGTTTCTCCTATTCGGAATGCTGAAGGCAAAATTGTGGGAGCCTCGGCGATTGCCCGCGACATCACCAACGCAAAGCGGATGCGGGAAGAGCTGAAACATACCGAGTCGCGCGCCGAGTCCCTGTTCCGATCGGCCGCCCAGGCGATCTTCATCGTGGATACGGGTGGGCGGATTTTGATGGCGAACCCTGCGACGGAAAGGATGTTCGGCTACACCACCCAGGAACTCCTGGGAAAGGCTATCGAGACGCTGGTGCCGGAACGTTTTCACGGTGTGCACCATCATCACCGGAGCCGGTACTTCAGTGACCCGCAGGTTCGACCCATGGGACTGGGAATGGATCTGCAGGCGCGGCGCAAAGACGGAAGCGAGTTTTATGTGGAGATCAGCCTTAGCCATATCCAGTCGCCGCAGGGAAGGCTGGGCGTAGCTTTCGTCAGCGACATCAGCAAGCGCCGTACGGACGAACAGGAACTCAGGCACCGCGGCGAAGAATTGCGCCAACTCGCGGCGCGCCTTATGACCGCACAGGATGACGAGCGCCGTCGCATCGCACGAGACCTGCATGATGATCTGACGCAAAAACTGGCATATCTTTCGATGGATATCGGGAAGCTGGCGACGAAACCATCGGCGCAAGCGCTGACTCCCGAGCTTCGTCCACTGCAATTACGCGCGGCGGAAGCGGCCGACACCGTGCGCCAGATCTCCCACGAACTTCACCCTTCCATTCTCGACGATATTGGCCTGGAGGCGGCGCTGGAGCAGTACTGCGACGAATTCGAAAAAAGGTCAGGAATTTCCACTCAATTCAGCGGTCGCAACGTGCCGGAATCCATAGCTCCAGAGATTGCCAGCAGCATCTACCACGTTGCCCAGGAATGTTTGCGCAACGTGTCCAAGCATGCGCAGACCGAAACGGTGTCGGTGGATCTGGAGGAGTTGGGCGGCAGCTTGCGGTTGAGCGTCAGGGATCAGGGGATTGGTATAGCCGCGAAGCCATCCGTCGCCGCAAAGGGAATAGGGTTCGTAGCGATGGAAGAACGGGCGCACCTGGTGAACGGCAATTTGCAGGTGCAATCGAAGAAGGGTGAGGGCACGGAAGTACGCTTAGAAGTTCCCCTGAACAATTCCGACACTGGGCGGCCAGACGCGGGATGAATGCTTACCGGCTTCTAAATGTGTGAAGCTACCGACCTGCTGTGACGCCCGTCATAGCGGGTGAGTTGGACGGGTATGGTACAAATATCCGTTCAGGTCATGTCCCAGACGAGTGCTAGAGAAGTTCCAGCCATTGCATCCAGGCGCGCCGGGTGCCCGATGCATCTTCACTTTGTTAGCGAGGCCGCGTGCTAAGGGCATTCTTCGTGCGGCTGTCGGAAAGCCGCAGCCTGCGTGCCATTGCCGAACGTTCTCCTATTGGAAAAAGGATGTCGAGCCGGTTCGTGGCCGGAACTACGGTCGCTGACGCGGTCGCCGCTACCCGTGCCGTCAATGCAGCGGGCATGAGCGTGAGCATCGACAATCTGGGCGAAAACGTCACCAATGCCGAAGAGGCGAAGGAAAGTGCAGAGTTGTACAGCCGGTTGCTGGATGAAATCATCCAGGACAAGTTGGAAGCCAACATCAGTCTGAAGCTTACGCACATGGGCTTGGACGTCGATGAGAAAATGGCGCGAAACCTGGTGGGATGTCTGGTCGATAAAGCCGCGAAGAGCAATCCGCCGAATTTTGTGCGCGTGGATATGGAGGGCTCGCCCTATACACAGCGCACGCTGGACTTTGTCCACGAATTGCACCGCATGCCCGGGCACCAGGGATGCGTCGGGGCGGTGATCCAGTCCTATATGCGTCGCAGCGAGAGCGATGTTGAAAAGCTTCTCGCGGAGCGCATCCGAATCCGTTTATGCAAGGGGGCTTACAAAGAGCCGTCGGATCTGGCTTTCCAGAAAAAGTCAGAAGTGGACGCCAATTATGTGAAGTTGATGAAGATGCTGTTGAAGAGCGGCGTCTATCACGGCATCGCCACCCACGATGAACGAATCATCCGAGACACAGTCGCGTTTGCTAGACGCGAAAAAATCTCTCCATCATCTTTTGAGTTTCAGATGCTGCACGGAATTCGGCGTGACCTGCAGCACAGCCTGGTGAAAGAAGGCTGGAGAATGCGCGTGTATGTTCCCTTCGGCACGGAGTGGTACCCATATTTCATGCGGCGATTGGGCGAGCGTCCAGCCAATGCGCTGTTCCTGCTGAAGAACCTTTTTCGCTGACAATAAAATTGGTAATTGGGGAATTTGTAATTTGTGATTGCACGTCAAGTTGGCGTGGTGAAATGATCGCGAGTTGGTCCGGCAAAACGATCGCGAGCGCAGTTAATTAATTACAAGTAGCCAGCAAATTTCCCAATTACCAATTCCGCACATCCCGCGGGTTTTCGCGTTTCTGCTAAGATCGTTGGGTGCGGACCGATAAGCCCATCCCGGAGCTAACGTCCGCCTTTGCTGCACTAGTCGGGCAAGACGTAGAAGACGAACGCATCGATCTGGTTCGCGCTTCTCTAACCATCGCCCGCACGGAATATCCCGATCTCGACATCGAAAAATATGTGGTTCGCGTCGACGAGTTGGCGCGACGTGTAGGGGCGCGTGTACCGGAATCGGGTGATGCGGCTCAGACTATCGCGGCGTTGAACCAGGTGCTCTTTCAGGAAGAGGAATTCCGGGGAAACATCGAGAATTATTACGATCCGCGGAATTCTTTTCTGAATGATGTGCTCGATCGCAAGCTGGGAATCCCGATTTCGCTGGCGGTCTTGTACATGGAAGTGGCGCGGCGGATCGGATTTCCGCTGTTCGGAGTGGGAATGCCGGGACATTTCCTGCTCAAGCATTACGATCTCGAAGGGCGTCAGGTGCTGATCGACTGCTTCGACAAGGGACACATCTTATCGGACAGTGACTGCCAGCAGCGGCTGGACGAAATCTATTCGGGACAGTTGCCGCTACAGCCCGATTTCCTGCTGGCTGTAAGCCGGCGGCAGATTCTCACCCGCATTCTGAACAATCTCAAAACCGTTTATCTTTCCACGCGCAGCTTCAAGAAGGCACTTCCCCTCATCGACCTGGTTCTGGTGATCTATCCCCGGTCACCGGAGGATGTGAAGCAGCGGGCGCTGTTGCGCTACAGCCTGGGGCTGATGCGAGGCGCTGCAGAGGACCTGGAGCAGTATTTGAAGATGTCGCCTGACGGTTCGGATGCGGATGACATTCGGCAGATGGCGCTGTCGATCCGGCGAAGCCTGGCCATGAGGAACTGAGAGCAGTAGTCAGGAGTCAGTAGTCAGCCGTACGAGTGTAACTCCTCCAGATCCCACTAATTTTTCCGATCCCACAAAAATGAGACCGCGAGCGGCTTTACTGCGGCGGGCGGGGAACGGTGTGCTGTTCGGGACTGGAGTTGGGTGGACGCGGTACGTCGTGTTCGCGGGGCGCGAGCGGCAGTTGCGACATCTCGTCCAGGATGTCGCGTTCATTATTTGAAAACTGATTCTTGAAGCGGTCGGAGTTGAGGGTTCGTTGGCGGTCCTGCGGGCTCATCGCCTGAAGATCACGGACGGCGCTCCTCACCTGGTTTTGACGATCATCCGGAAGCTGGCGAAAGCGACCGAACGCGTCGCGAGCTTTGGACTGTTGCTCAGGAGTGAGGTGTTCCCACGTCTCCATCCGATTGAGGATGCGCTGCTGCCGTTCGGGCGGAAGGCTGTTGAAGCGCTCCAAACGGTGCTTAAGTCGCTCCTGTCTCTCGGCGGGAAGACTGCGGAACTGAGGGTCACTTTCGAGGGCTTTTTGCTGCTGGGCGGGAGGAACGTCTTTATATTTGCGCAGCCAATCGCCGGCATGCTGGCCAGGTGGGCGGTGAAAACCGCGACCGCCACCACCGCCGTTAGGGTGTTGCTGTTGGGCCGACCCGGGCGTAAGCATCAGCCCGGCCGCTGTGACCAGCACCGCAATTGCCTTCCACCTCACCTCTGACACCCTTCTCCCCTAAGATCTGGCCCAAAATTGTACCCCTGTTTGCCTCAGGGATTCACGTCTGACTGGACCTGCACGTCGTCCAGTAGATCGAAATCCGCATAGAGGTCGTGATTCTTGTCGAGAGCCTGCAAGTCGCCCACCGGAGTGCCCGGATCGGCCGAGGCCGTGACGACGTTCTTGCTGCCGGTCAATGGGGAGCCACCCCGAAACAAACTGACGCCGACGGCCAATAGCAGCATGAGTGCGAGCGCCAGAGCAGGCTTTCGCAGCCAGCCCAGCCATGCCCACCGCGGGCGGGCGGCTTCCTCGCGCAGCCGCGCCTGGAGCCGAGTGTCGAAATAGGGAGACGGCTCCGGCGCCTGCCACTCGTCGAGCAGCGCCATGGTCTGGCGGAACTCGTCCAGCTTACGCGAGCATTCCGTGCAGGAATGGAGATGCTCCTGAACCTGCGTCGAGGCAGGCTCCAGCCCAGCGGCAATGTCGGGCAAGTATTCGTGAATTTCTTTGCAGCTCATACTACAACCTCTCAGACGAAATCTTTCAGTTTCTCGCGCAAAGTCTCATAGGCGCGAAATAACAATGACTTGGTGGCCGACTCGCTCAGGTGCAGGACCTCGGCGATCTGGCGGTAGTCCATGGCCTGGTACTTATGCATGACCACAGCCATGCGCTGCCGGTCCGGCAGTTCCTGCACCTGCTTGCGGATGGCCGCCAGGCGCTCGCGACGCAGGATGTTCTGCTCAACGTTCAAAGTTGAGTCAGGAACATCCATGGTCAAACCGGTTTCTTCGTCGGGCTGATCGAGACTGACCGTACTCTCCGGCTTCTCGTGCCGAGTGTCCCGCGCGTAATTAGCAGCCAGGTTCGTCGCGATGCGGTACAGCCACGTGGTGAACTTAGCGCTGGCCGTGTAGGTCTCGCGCGACCGGTACACGCGCAAGAAAACTTCCTGGGCCAGATCCTCGGCCGCCGCCGAATTATGCGCCATACGGTACATAAAGCTGATCATGGCCCGGCGATATTTTTGCACCAGGTAATCAAAGGCGGCCTGATCGCCAGTCTTGACCCGAAGCATGACTTCGGCATCGGTAAGACCTTCCTGGCCCGCAGCCTGGAGAGGGGTTGAAGGAGCGGCGGAGTTCTGACCGGGTCGGCCGACACCCCCCAGGCCGAGGAAGCCAGCGTTCATGGCCACACTGCTCACAGTGGAGTTAACCCGCCCTTCGCCAGAAAGTTGCGGGGAATCCGGCTCGGGATGTTCAGCCGGATTTGTACCGGTTTTGCCGGGATTTCCGGGTTTTGAGCCGCTGCGCTCGTTGGCCATGCGGAATAAAAGGCGCACAAATTCCCCCGGGAATTGGGAGTCGCTCAGGGGGAAGCCTATTCGGTTAAAGGCTACCACAGGGGTCGAGAGGCGGTCAGGGTCGGCGACGCCGCTGCGACTCCTTATGGGGAATAGTTGTTCCGACAGAGCACTTGTCACTGACATGCGGAATGAGTTGGAGTAAGAATGGCCAACTTGTACACAGGGCGCTTGTCCGGAGTCTCTGGGTACGAAAGATTTTCGAGGGCTGGACTCGCAGTTGGACTGATCGGTTCGCAACCGTGCTGAGAATCGAGGCGGTGAGACCATGCCAACCATCCTGGTTATCCTCTTCGTTGCACTGTGTTTGCTGTGCGGTTCATACCTGGTTCATAGGCTGCATTTGAGTTGTGGCGGGAAGGCGCCGTTAGGACCCAAGGGGCGATTCGAAGAATTCGCCACTCGCTTGCACTTCGGGCGGCATTGACGGACAACAAGGATTTGCGCGCGGAGAAAAATTTCACGCGCACAGCAGCGAGCTCGTTTTGCCGGATAGTCGTCTCTACCTCTACTCAGGAGTGCCCGAGCAGTTGCCAGAAGCAGCGATCAGATGTTTGAATAGGAGAGTTGGGCGCTTAACTCAGCGGTAGAGTGCCATCCTCACACGGTGGAAGTCATAGGTTCGAATCCTATAGCGCCCACCATTCTTGAGGTTTCCCCGCGGGCGTTTCGCCTGGCTCTGCCCCCACTACTTCTAGCCATGCATCTTTTAGCCGCGCTTTAGTGTGCGTTCAAGTCGGCGTAGTGGGTGAAATTGGAGAGCGCCAGCTGATCGCTGCCGGAGAATAGGAACCCGAACTTTCCGGAACTCAGGTTGCTGCCCGGCTGGCTCCAGGTATCCAGCACGACCCAAGTATCGTTCTGGCGAACCTGGTGAACGATTTCGCTCGCGGTAACGTGAATTTGCAGAGTCGCCGGAGTCTTCTTCTCCAGTTTGAACGGAATCCGCGCAGCATCGATCTTTTGACCATTGCGCACGATGCTGCGGTAGAAGTAATTCTCATCCATCTGGAAGAGCCCGTAGTTCTTGTCATCCTGGTAGTTGAATACCCACTGCATGCGGTGGCCCTTGAGCAGGGTCGCAGTGAAGATGAAAGTCCCGGAGGCCGGCGAGGCGCCATAGAGGACAAATCCAGCTCCGCGGTGGACGAACCATCCCTTCTCCGATTTCCAGGCACCTGGATTTTCCCACTTGGACATTCCGCCGGGGGTCAGAGACAGATCGATTTTGTGGGATTCACCGGCAACGACAATTACTTGCGAGGAGCGCACCAAGCCGTCAGCCGTCTTAGCGGTGATGGTATAAGCGCCAGCGGAAAGACTCAGAGCAGCTCCGCTACTGACTTTCACGGGAGCTTCTCCGCTCCGCGCGATGGTCACGTTGGCATCGGCGGGCGAGAAAGTGACGCGCAGTTCGCCGAGCGCCGCCTCGAGAGTCGCGTCCCCGGAACTTAAGGCGATGTTTCCTCCCGCAACGAAGCGCTTTTGCAGGTGCCTGGTCTTGAAATGTTCCTTCTGAATATCAAGAACATGATCGCCGGGATTGATGGTGTTCACGGTGAGAGTGCCGTCGGGCTGCACGGTTCCGACGGAAGTCTTGTCGATCAGAACTTCAGCGCCAGGTGTGCCGCCGCGGATCACCAATGACCCAAAGCGCGGGAGGGCTTTGAGGTTGAAGGCGAGGGTAGTCTGTTCACCTTTCCGGACAGTTACTTTTTGCTCGGCTGCGTCCTGAAATCCGGGCTTCGAAACTCGAACTGCATACTCCCTGGGCTCGAGATTTGCGATCTGTAACTGGCCGGCACGCGTGACCTGCTTCTGCAGTTGCCCATTGATAAATACGCGGGCCTTGTCTTCATGAGTGACCACCAGCAGCGTGCCGATGTTCTGGCCGGACTCGAGAAACGTTGTGAGCGCCGGGGCGGTGCCTACGTCAATGTCCACTTTGTATTGCTCACTGCCTCGGGTCAGGGCGAGCTGGTGAACGCCCTTGGAAACCTGGTTCAGCTCGACCCCGTCTTTGTTGACGTCAACCGCATTTTGCCCGTCCAAGCCGACTTTCGTGGTTGGATCGCTGCAATAAATGTGAACCCGGCCGCCGACGTTGGCGACGATGACTGCCAGCACGCCATCCGCAGCGGGCTGCTGGCTGATGACGGGGAGTGCTCCCAACTTCGTAGTGAAAGCAAAGAATGCGCTTCCCTGCGGCCCGGCAAACTTCACCTTGTGGTCGCCTGCCGTCACCTTATCGAGAACCCACTGGGTGCCTTCCAACTCTCCGGCAGGCTGATCATCGAACCAGACTTTGCCCGCCCCGGTGTCGGAAGCTAACCGAAGCACCGCGGGCGCAGGTTCAAGATTCATATCCAGGGAATTCGGAGATCCGGCTTTGATCTCGAGAGAGCCCGTGGCTGGAACATAGCCGTCCAGTTCCGCTTCGACCTGGTAAGTCCCGGGGGCAAGGTCAAGGCGAAGCTCGGAAGTGCCGCGCACGTCATTATCGATACGAATGGTCGCTCCCCCAGGACTGGTGTGGACGAAAGCGGTCAGTCCGCCGGGAACTCCAATAGCTCCGCCATTTTTATGTTTCAGGAAATAAACCGATCCGGCAAACAGCAGGAGTAAGCCGATCACACCGGCGATGATTGGAATGGGACTTCGCGGAGGCGGCACCTGCGGCCGAAGCGATGGCATTTCGGGTTTCGTGACCGGCTGAAGTGCCGGAGCAGCGGCCGCCGAGTCGGACGACGAAACTTGCGCGCCAACGAATGTTTCGTGCTCACTGGCCGGAGGGGCAGCGGGCGATGGGCTATAGCTGGTCATGGTCGCGCCAGCCATGGTCGGGACATCTGCGGGAAGCTCTGCCGGAGGAGGCGCGCTGGGAGCTACGCCCAGCCGCTGCTCCAGATTACCCGTGGCCACCAGGATTTCAGGGTCGTCGGCGTGCTTAGCGGCCAGGGCTTGAACGCGAGCCGCTATGCTGTCTTTCTTTTCGGGATCGATTTCGGTGGCGACATCATTTTCGATCTGGCGCAGTTCCTCCAGATCGCGCCGGCGGGTCTGCTTGTGCTGCAGTTGCAGCTCGCGCTTCAAGGTTTCGCGAGTTTGAATTAGTCGGGGCTCATGCGGATAAGCTGCCAGGCCTTGTTCCACCTGAGTAAGGGCGCCATCCAGATCAGTCGCCTGCAGTTTTCGTGCGTGGGCGATGCAGCGATTCACCGATTGCTCGCGCTTCTGGTCGAGGATGAGGATGCGCAGTGTTTTCGCGAGTGGATGATCGGGATTCAGGGAAAAAGCCTGGCGGGCCAGGGTGTCAGCTTGCTGCCAATCGGTTTCCACCAGCACTCTCGCCCGTTCCACCAGCGCGTTAGAGAGCACAGCCCGCGCCAGCGGATTGTGCTCATCCAATTCGTACGCCTGCTGTAACAGGGCAAGGCCGCCGGCAAAACGCTCCGGCTGTGCGCATAAATCCTGGCCTTCCGTCATGAGCCGCTGGGCTTCTTCCGTGCGCTGCATTCCTTCGCGCGCCTGCTTTTCGAGTTCCACCAGCTCTGAGTCGTTAGGAAACTCCGGGTTGGCTTCGTTTAAAAGCTCCAAAGCGCGAGCGTAGTTCGCAGAATGAATACAGGAATCAATCTGTTCCACAACGTGTGTCTTGCTTTCGGTGCGGGCCTGTTGCTCGCGCCGCTTCTGCAATCTTTCAACCTCAAACTTCAATCCCGGATACTGGCCGTAGATCGTGCGCAAGACCTCCCAGTCGTTCAAGGCATCACTGAACGCGCCTTCCTCTTCGTGGAAGTGCGCACGGGTAACGATGGAGTTGACCAGGTCACGCTTGTCCTGCACGAGGCGAAGAGCGCGCTCGAAGTGGGATTCGCCAGGATGCAGGTTGAGAGCTTCCTTCAGGATGTTGACGCGTTTATCGAGATCGGGTTCACCTTCGACCTGGCGGTCAACCGACGCGATGTAGGCCGACAATTCCTGCCGTTGCTGCTCCTCGACGTCATATTTCAACGCCTGAAAGATCGCGTTGTTAGGGTACTTGGACAGATAGGTGCTGCAGACCGTCAAAGCTTTTTCAAAATTGTGTTCGGTGAGGTGCTTGCGCGCCTCCGCGTAAGCGGTGTTCATGGCGTCGTGTTCCGAGCGCACCTGGTTGTAAAAACCCTGGTACGCCGCACTTCGCTCCGGATTGGAAGAATCTGGAGCACGGCGATCGAGGTCCAGCACGACGGCGAGCTTGGTGAGCGCCCCGCTGACATCGCCTTTTTGCCAGGCATCCATTGCCGCGCGGTGCAGTTGCGCCTTTTCCTGACGCATCTTGTTGTATTCCTGCTCCTGGCGGTCAATTTCGGCGAGGAGGCGAACGGCAGTGGTTTCCTGCGGGCGGAGTTCGAGGACGCTCTGCAACGCCTCGCGCGCGTGAGGATACGCGTGATTTTCAATGTGCTGCTGCGCGAGGCGATACCAATTTTCGATCTGCTTCTGGCTGCGTTGGTTTTCGATCTTGCGCTTCAGCGCTAAAGCGGCCGCATTATCCGGCTCCATCTGGAGCACGTCCTGCAATTTCTGCAGCGCCAGCGGATGCTCTTCTTCCTCGAAGCGGGCCTTGGCAGCGTCAAGTAATTGCTTAATGGTTTTCTGCCGGACGGCGACGTCCAACTGATGACGCAACGAAGCAATATCGGGGTCGATGTGACCTTCCGCCTCCAGCTCCGACAAAATCTCGGTGGCAAACTGAAAATCTGCGTCCTCAAATGCCTTGCTGGCGCGCTGCAGGCGCGGTCGCGTGCGCGAGGGGTCGAAAAACTCGATGGGCTCGTTGCGCAGCGCCTTGTGAAGAGTATCGGCAAATTCCTTGGCGCTGGAAAAACGGTTCCAGGGCTGCTTCGCCATACCTTTGTGCACGACGCGGCTGATGAGTTGGCTGACCGAAGGACTCAGTTCCGAGGCCGGGGGCGGAATCTGATGGAGAATTGCGTCCACGATTTCATCGCCGCGCGCACGCTGAAACGGTTGGCGTCCGGTGAGCGCCTCGTAGCACACCACGCTGAGCGAGAAAATATCCGACTGGGCCGAGAGGGGCTTCATCTGGATCTGTTCTGGGGACATGTAAAGCAAAGTCCCCTTCTGCCCACGGGTGGACTTGGTGTCGGTCATGTGCGCGACGCCGAAATCGATGATTTTTACCGAATCGTCTTCCATGACGAAGATGTTGCTCGGCTTCAGGTCGCGGTGGACCAGACCACGCTCATGGGCGGCCTGCAGACCCCGGCAGGTCTGAGAAATGATTTCGATGGTGCGCTCCACCGTCAGGCGATGGCTGGCGTTGCGGATGAAGCTTTCCAGGGTCGTGCCCGGCAAGAGGGGCATCACGAAATAGGGTTTTTTCCTGCCATCATCGTCGAACTCGCCGAGGTCGAAAATCTCGACGATGTTGGGATGGCTCATGCCCGCCAGAACATTGCATTCTTTGTAGAAGAGCTGCATGGAGGTAGGGTCGAGGACATCGAGGATGGTCTTCAGGGCAACGTCACGGCGGATCACGGTGTCGTGCGCTCGGTAGACCACACCCATACCACCCTGACCCAAGACCTGTTTGATTTCGTACCGGCCTGCAAACTTCCCGGAGCTGATAGGACTTTCCATGGCACCAAAATAGTTGGGGTGAGCAATATTAACGGTTTTATCGGGAAAAGGAACTGGTCTTGAGGCTTCCAGAGAGGATTTTGGGGGCGGCTGGGAAGAGAAAAGGGGAGCCGTTTCCAGCTCCCCATTGTTCCCTGCGATGGCTTAGAACGACAACCGCAAAGCCATCTGGATGAAGCGGCGTTCGTTGGCGACACCGGCGGCGGGGTTGACCCCACGTTTGCCGATGATCGTCAAAGGACCTCCGTTTACATTGCCCGCATCGGCAGAGCCACCTGACTGAACGTAATAGTTCGAGTGGTTCAGCATGTTGTAGAACTCGGTGCGGAACTGCAATTTGAAACGCTCGGTCAGGGGGAAAGTCTTCCCGATGGCGAGGTTGATGTTGTAGTACCCGGGGCCCATGAACGCATTGCGGTGGGTCATGTTGGCCGGGAACTGGCAGTTTTGACCGGTCGAAACCGTGTGCCCAAGTGCATTTGTGGTCAGATCGCAAGTCGGCAGTTCCGGCGATCCGGTCAGCGGTTCGAAGTAGGGAACAGCCGCGGGCAAGGACAAGTAGTTGAACACGTTTCCGCCCTGGTCCGGGCCGCTGGTGGTCCCATTGAGGGAGATGGGTCCGCCGGGGATGTAACGTTGGAATACCGTGTCAAAGCCCGTATTGCCGGTGCTGTTGAACACCGTGAAGGGCTGGCCGGTGCGAGCCACGATGATGGGGGCCAACTGCCATCCATCAAGAACCTGCCGTGCAGCGCCATGGAAACCATGGGCGTAAGGCAGGTCCCAGACAGCGCTGATGGCGACGCGGTGGCGCGCATCAAAGTCGGCGCTACCTCTGTCCAATGCAGGATTGAACGGATCAAGCAGGCCGAGGTTGATGGTCTGAGGCGTTTCGCTGAAGGTAGAGCTCAGGTTATCAATCGCGTGTGAATACGTGTAATTCACCGTGAGATCGATTCCCTGGTGCAGGAAGTTCGATGAACTGACGCGGGTGTTCAGACCGTTGTAGTAGGAGAAGCCACCGAAGCCGCGGGTGTTCATGTTGCCGTACTGGCGGTTGAGGCGGTCCAGCACGCTGGTAGTCGCCGGATCCTCACCCAGGCGAATGATGCCGTCGCCGACCTGGTTAAGATTTTCCAGTGAGTACTCGTGAATACCCCGGGACCCGGTGTATTCCACTGCCAGGACCGTGTTGCGCATGAGTTCACGCTCGAGCGACACGTTCCACATCTCGCTGTAAGCGGTGGGAATGTCTTGACGGACATCCCGCAGGCTGGGGGGCCGAAGCGCGATGGTTCCGGTTCCGGCGAATGGTCCCAGGTTGTTGGTCGTGATAGCGCCCCCCGGTTGAAACACAGAGTTGAACTGAGATGGAGGGTTCTGGATCACGTTGAAGGTGATGTTGCCGAAGTTTCTCTCGTAGCCGATACCGAAACCGCCGCGCAGAGACGTCTTGCCATCGCCAAAGATGTCCCAGGCGAAACCAACACGGGGAGCGAAATTGTGGTACTGCGGGTTCCACAATCCTCCCACCGGACTGGCTGGGCTGTTTGGGGTAGCGGCGACGGTGAATACCTGACCGGTGCGGAGGCGATCGAAGATCGAGTTCCCGTTGCCGAGAACGAAATTGGAATCGAGCCGGGCATCCTTGTTGTGCTGGACTCCGTAGTATTCCCAGCGCAATCCCAGGTTCAGGGTCAGACGAGGTGTAACTTTCCAGGTGTCCTGACCGTAAAACGCGAGATCGTTGTAGCGATTGCTGCGGCTGAAACTCGGTTGAGTGGTGGGCAGGTTGATTTGGCAAGCTGGTGTCACCACCGTCTGGAACTGAGCATTCTTGACGCAGGGGAATTTTCCTTGCGGGTCAACCACGACCTGGAAGGTGCCTACCTGTCCTTGCAGCAAGTCGGCCACGCCGCCCTGAAGCACGTCATTGTCGTCAAATGCCTCGACCGCGTTTTCAAAGGCGCCAAAGGTGCGATTGTCACGCGTGTAGATGTATTGCCCACCGAAGCGGAACTGATGGTTAGCATGGTTCCAACTCACCGAGTGACTAAACTCGGCGACATTCTGCGGGCCACCGAAGGGAATGCTTGAACCGGGCGTGGTTGCAGCATAGCCCGGCAGAACCGCGAGTAATCCGTTCACCGTGACCGGGAAATTGCTGCTGAAGAACAGCGTCGGAGACACGGGTACTGTCCCCAGAGGTTGCTGGAGGTTGAGCCGGTTGAAAACGACTTTAGTGTCGCTCACGATGCTCGGCGTCCAGACATGGGTGATCGAGAACATCACGTTGTTATTGAATTGGGTCTGGCCGGTGTCGTATCCGGTGTAGGGACTGTTGTTGATGAAACCGGCAAACTCGTTCTGATTGAACAGGGAGTACCGGCCAAACATCGTCGTCTTGTCCGATAGCTGGTAGTCGACGCGGTTGGTGGTGCTGTATTCATTCTTGGGAGCACCGCCACCCGCATCGGTCGGGGTCTGGTAGTCGACAATGTCGAAGACCGGACGGGTGAGCCCGTATGCCTGCACCACCGGGTTGGTGCAACCGGAGGCTGAGCACAGGCCGGCCTGTACCGCATTGAGGGTCGATTCGGTGCGAAGGTTAGAGCGCTTCTGACCGAAGGTGTTGAAGAAGTTCTGCGTGGCGGGATCGGCCGCCGCCAGCAGGGAAGCATCCGGAATCACCGCACGCACGTTGGCGTTGCTCCGGGTGCGTTGCCATTCGGTACTGCTGAAGAAGAACAGCTTGTTCTTGATCACGGGTCCGCCGAACGAGTAGCCGAACTGGTTTCGCGTATACGTGCCCTTCGGGTTGCCCACCGCGGCGTCCTCGTAATCATTCGAGGTCAGCGCGGAGACTCGATTGAACTCGTAGAGCGAGCCGTGGAACTGGTTCGTGCCAGACTTTGTGGCGACATTGATTACACCGCCGGAAGCGCGGCCATATTCCGCGGAGAAGTTGCTGCTGGAGACGCTGAACTCCTGCACCGCGTCCAGAGGAACGGACTGGCCGACTTTCGTCGTGAACAGGTCCACATTCTCCCCGCCGTCGAGAAGAATATCGGTACTGGAAGAGCGTTGGCCGTTCAGAGAAACGCCCGCGCCACGCGTGACCTCATCTCGACCGCCGGTGCCGGAAGAACTGTCCTGACTTACGTTCGCCAGGGTTTGCACGAAATCGTAGGGATCACGCGTCAAGGTGGGCAGGTTGGCGACCCGCTTTTGATCCACGACTTCCGAGACCGCCGAACTCTGCGTGTCCACCTGGTTCTCAGGATTGGCCACGACCTCGACGGTAGTCTCTGTGCCTTTGGCCTGCAGGGAAGCGTCGAGAGTTCCCCGAGTGCCAGGAGCAACCGAGTATCTCTGCTTCAGATCCGAAAATCCCTTGGCCGCGACGGAGATTTCATAATCGCCGGGAGCAAGATTGGAGACAACGTAGAAGCCTGTCTCGTTGGTGGTTGTTGTACGGACCGCGCCCGTTCCTGTTGAGGTGACGGTAACGTTTGCGCCTGTAACCACAGCGCCCGAAGAGTCTGTGACCGTGCCGCTGATCGCGCCCTTTTCGCCCTGGGCGAAGGCAAACTGCTAGAGCAGAAGTGCCAGCAGAAATGCCATCCAGAGCAAGAGCAGTCTGGCTCGGCCGCCTGAGTCAGAAAAACTTGCCATTGTTTCCTCCCATACCAGCGAAACCTTGCTGCGGCTCCGTTGGAGTTGTGAGGATGGCAATGCACCAGTTGCACCAGAACGGTTCGCCAGACGCAGGTGGGGACGGTCACGGCAGCGTCAGGGACGAGTAATAGCGGGACGGTGACGGACAGGTTGAACTGACGCGCCACACGATAAAGATGTGAATACGATTCTTCGCCTGCCCTCTACGGTAACCCATAGAAAGCCCCCTGGATTCTTTCAAATTCCATAGAAAAACATTTCGACCACCCTGGAGGAAACATCTTCAGCGTGCCTAACGTAGCAGTACTCAACACTCTGAGAGTGTAGCGACGGTGGTTTGTCGATTGCTGTATTTGCACGTGCGTTATCCGATGCTCCCTTTTCGCGGTTGAAAACGTCCAATGGGGAACGAGGCCATGTATGAGCGCGCACCTTTTCTTTACCGGTGACCCGATGAGTGCAGAGCGCATGAGCGAGGTGAACCGCGAATCTCTGCCGGACCAATCACGACTGGAGCGCATCGTGATCCGCTCCAAAGGCAAGATCATTCTGCTGCGCTCCGCGGAAGTGGATTGGATCGAAGGCGCCCGCAATTATGTGCGGCTGCACGTGGGAGATCATTTCCATTTGCTGCGCGAACGAATCAGCGTTCTGGAGAATGCGCTGGCGGGGAGCAAGTTCGTTCGGATTCATCGCTCCACCATCGTGAACACCGACAAGATCAAAGAACTGCAGCCCTGCAACAACGGCGAATACATGGTGATTCTGCAGAATGGCAAAGAACTGTCGATGAGTCGCGGTTATCGGGCGCGAGTGCACGAATATCTTCAACGCTCATCGGTGACCGGCGCCCGCGGCCGATAGGCCCCTGCTTATCAGTCGCAACGCGGGCTGAGGAAGAGGCCTGTGCCCGGCCACGTGGAATTTCCGCAATATCCCTCCGACTCAACTAATTTCGGCTGCTTGCCTGTTTATGTGACGTAGGTCTCTCGCGCCATGTTTTCACGTCACCCAAAGACGTGAAACTTGTCACCGAAGGTCGGCCCGTATTCCAGCAACAATCACAAGTTCTCAGGCGTCGAACAGTCGTTCGAAGGGGAATGCCGGGACGGGACCCGGCTTTTGTAGTTTCGGGGCAACGGCACTGCGAAACAAATTTCGCCAGGATGGGATCATGTCGAGAGAAGAAAAAGAAGACAACACCATAGCTGGGCACTTGAAGCGGAGTGGCGTATCGCGCCGCGATTTCATACAACTGTGCGGCACGATTATGGCCGCCGCACCGGTTGGCCTGATGCTCACCAAGACCAACTCGCTCGCTCAGGTGGTCAAGGCTGTGGGCCAGGCGAAGCGGCCCTCCGTGATCTGGCTGCACTTTCAGGATTGCACCGGGTGCACGGAGACATTGCTGCGCACCTCGCGCCCTGATGTCGGAGATCTGATCTTGAATGTCATCTCGCTGGATTATCACGAGACGCTGATGGCGGCATCGGGCAAGCAGGCGGAAGCGACGCTCAATTCGGCGGTGAAAGAAAACGCCGGCAATTTCGTGCTGGTGGTGGAAGGATCGATTCCCACGAAGATGAACGGCCAGTACATGATGCTGGCGGGAAAGCCTGCCATCCAGGTGCTCAAGGAAGTTGGTTCGCAGGCGGCTGCGGTGATCGCGATGGGCTCGTGCGCCTCCTGGGGCGGGCTACCTTCAGCGGATCCCAATCCCACCGGCGCAGTGGGCGTCGATGCCATCATCACCAACAAGCCGGTGGTCAATCTGCCCGGCTGCCCTCCCAATCCTTACAATCTGCTAGGTGTCGTGCTCGAGTATGCCACCATGAAAAAGCTGCCGGCGCTCGACCAGTACAACCGTCCGAAGTTTGCCTACGACCGACTGATCCACGATCACTGCCCGCGCCGCGCGCACTTCGATGCGGGCCGGTTCGCGCAGCAGTTCGGCGATGAAGGCCATCGCCAGGGCTGGTGCCTGTACAAGCTCGGATGCAAAGGGCCAGTGACACACGCAGCCTGCTCCACCAATCACTTCAACGAAATTCCTGACGTGTGGCCGATCGGAATTGGGGCTCCGTGTGCCGGGTGCACGGAGAAAGCGACGGCGTTCCGCACGCCGATCTTCCAGACGGTCGACATTCACGCGTCGACGCCACCCGAACAGTACCCGGGGATCAACACACCAGTGGGGAACATCGGCACGGCCGCGGCGGCGCTGGCGGGCGCTGTAGTCGGCACCGTGGCCAGCGCGGCGTTTATGGCTTCACGCCGGTTGGCAGGGTCGAACGTTCTTCCGCCGTCGTCGACGGACGAAAAGAAAGACAAGCCCGAGAACACTACGGTGGGAGACTGAAGATGGCGATCACGCGTCGGGATGCACTTCGCAAGCTCGTTGCAGGCACGGCGTCGGTGGCTGCGGCAAGCGCGGTTGCGACGGTACCGCTGAGCACACGGGCGCAGGCGGAAGAGGGGCCAACGGTTCCTCCCGCGGCAGTGGGAATGCTGTACGATACGACGCGCTGCATCGGCTGCCAAACCTGCGTGGTCGCCTGTGCTGAAGCGAATAAGCTTCCGCCCGACACGCGGCTCGACAACATCCACTTCGCTCCCGCCGACCTGAGTTCCTTCAGCAAGAACATCATCAAGCTGTACAAGCCGGCTGACGGCAAGACCTACTCCTACGTGAAGCAGCAATGCATGCACTGCCTGGATCCAGCGTGCGTGGCGGGCTGCATGTTCAAGGGCCTGAAGAAAGATCCGAAAACCGGAGTGGTGGGCTGGACGGCGAATCTGTGCGTGGGCTGCCGCTACTGCGAGATTTCCTGTCCCTACCACGTACCGAAGTTCCAGTGGGAAGGGTTCAATCCCAAGATCGTGAAATGTGAATTCTGCAAGGAGCGGCTGGCTGTGGGCCAACAGCCGGCGTGTACGACAGTTTGCCCCACGCATGCCGTGATTTTCGGCTCGCGCGAGCAGTTGCTGGCCGAAGCCAAGACGCGCATCCGGCAGAACCCGGGCAAGTACTTCGAAGACCGCGTGTACGGCGAGGCGGAAGGCGGAGGGACACAGGTGCTCTATCTCTCTCACGTGCCTTTCGGCGATCTTGGCCTGCCGAAGCTGCCGGGCGAGTCCATTCCCCAGAAATACCTGAAGTGGCAGAAGCGCGTGTACAGCTATCTCGCGCTGCCCGTGGTGCTCTATGTCGCAATGGTGGGCGTCATTAACGGCAACTTTAAGAAACACAAAGAGCACATGAAGGAAGAGGAAGAGAACACAGGATTGAGGGCGCAATTATGAGCGACCGTTGGGAAAGAAACATTCCGGTCTATGACGTGCCCATCTGGACCCGTCCCTTTCAGGCTCTGCTCGTGTTGGGCGCGCTGGCCTTGGGACTGGTGACCTACCGCGAGATCGCGGGACTGGGGCCGGCCTCAGGCATGAACGACGCCTATGCCTGGGGTATCTGGAAGACATTCAACATCATGGTCCTGACGGGGCTTGGTTCCGGCGGGTTCGCGGTCGGTATTGCCGCATGGCTGTTCAATCGCAAGCGTCTTCACACGGTGATGCGCACGGCTCTGCTCACCAGTTTCCTGGCGTACGCGTCAGGCCTGATCCTTCTTGGTATCGATGTCGGACGCCCTTGGAATTTTTATTGGGTTCTGATGCCGTGGAAATGGAACGCGCACTCACCGCTACTGGAAGTCGCGGTCTGCATGCCCGCGTACGCGATGTTTCCTCTGCTGCTGGAAAACTTTCCACCGCTGTTCGACTGGATCCACGACAAGAGGCCACGGTTCCGGGCTCGGGTGGAAAAGGCGGAGAAGATCATGACCCGGTTTTATCCCTGGGTCGTGGCGCTGGCTTACCTGCTTCCAGCGATGCACCAGTCATCCCTGGGGGCGCTGATGTTGCTGGCTGGAGAAAAAGTCCATCCCTTATGGCAAACGCCCCTGTTGCCGCTGTTTTATGTGTGGGCCGCAGCCTACATGGGATTTGCGTGCGTGGCGGGATCCCTGCTGTTCTGCTCCCTGGTCTGGCATCGCGCGGTCGATCTCGACGTCATCGCGGAGATGAATAAGATCACGGCCAACCTGATCGGATACTGGCTCTTGCTGCGGTTCGCTGATATTGCCGTCAGCCGGAAGCTGGGCCTCATGTTCCAGGCGAACATCTACAGCGGCCTGTTCTGGATGGAGACGATCTTCCTGGTGGTTGCGGTGATCATGCTGGTGGACTCGGGACGACGCCGCGACGCTCAGTTGATGTTCCACGGCTACCTGGCAGCTGCATTCGGCGGGATGCTGTATCGCTTCGATCCCACCACGCTGGCCTTTCAACCTCGGCCGGGCGCGTTCTATTTTCCGTCCGCAGTAGAGATTCTGATTTCGGTGGGATTTGTGGCACTCGCGATTGCGGCATTCGTCGCCGCCGCCAAAGCCTGGGCAATTCTCCCCGGCCCCATGCGTCTGTGGAAGTCAACCGAGATCAAGACCCAGGACGAAAAAGCTCCGGTGGGCAAGATTTCAAGCTATGCACCAGCTGGTGAATGAAGGGAAACAGCGCGTGACCTATGACAAAACGCATAACGATTGATCCGATCACCCGAATTGAAGGACACCTGCGCGTGGACGTGGAAATCGCCAACGGGCAAGTATCCGATTCCTGGGCGTCGTGCACGATGTGGCGCGGCATCGAGAAAATCCTGGAAGGACGCGATCCGCGAGAGGCATGGCTGTTCACGCAACGTTTTTGCGGCGTCTGCACCACCGTTCATGCCATGGCCAGTGTGCGGGCCGTGGAAGACGCGCTGAAGCTCGAAGTGCCGCCGAATGCGCAATACATCCGAAATCTGATTCTGATCAATCACGCTCTGCACGATCACATCGTGCATTTCTATCAACTATCCGCGCTGGACTGGGTGGACGTGCTGACGATTCCGAAGGCGGATCCGGCGAAAACCAGCGCGCTGGCGGAGAGCCTGTCGCCGTGGACACGCAATTCGAAGAACGAGATGAAGGCGGCGCAGGATAAGGTAAAGGGCGTCGCGGCCAGCGGCCAGTTTGGAATCTTCGCCAACGGCTACTGGGGACATCCGCAGATGAAGCTCAGCCCCGAGGTCAACCTGCTGGCGTTTGCCCATTACCTGCAGGCGCTCGAGTATCAGCGGAAAGCAAACCAGGTTGTGGGAATGCTGGGGTCGAAGACACCGCACATTCAGAACCTCGCGGTCGGCGGTGTTGCCAATGCTATCAACCTGGACAACCAGGCCACGCTGAATATGGACCGGCTCGAAGGCATGCGAGTGCTGATGTCGGAAGTGATCAACTTCGTTCGTAACGTCTACGTACCCGATGCTTGCGCGATTGCCGGCTTCTATGCCGACTGGTTCAAGATCGGCAAGGGCGTGAACAACTACCTAGCGGTTCCGGATCTTCCCCTGGACAGCAAGGGAACGCAATTCGATCTGCCCGGCGGCTACATTTTTGATGGCAATCTGGCGGGCGTGAATAGATTCAAAACTGCAGCAGACCAGGCATTCCGCGACGGTGTGACCGAGGACGTCACGCACTCCTACTACGAGGGTGACAAGCCACTGCATCCGTGGAAGGGGGAGACGGTTCCCGACTTCACCGACTTCCAGGCCGACAAGAAATACAGCTGGGTGAAGTCACCGCGCTTCCAGGGAAGGCCGATGCAAGTCGGACCGCTCGCGCAGATTCTGGTGGGATACGCGCAAGGCGATCCTCTTACCCGCAAGTGGACGGATGCGGCGCTGGAGAAAATCTCGGCGGTGGCGGGAAGAAAAATTACGGTGGACGATCTGCAGTCCACGCTCGGACGTCATGTAGCGCGCGTGATCCGCACCGCGATGCTGACCGACCTCGCCGACAAGCAATGGCAGCTGCTGGTAAACAACATCGCCAAGGGCGATACAGCCATCTACAATCAACCGCAGTTCCCGTCGGGCGAAATCGAAGGCGTCGGCACGCATGAAGCGCCACGCGGCGTCTTGTCGCACTGGGTGGTGGTGAAAGATGGGAAGATCAAGAACTACCAGGCGGTAGTGCCTTCGACCTGGAACGGCAGTCCACGCGACAAGGACGGCGCGCGCGGGCCATACGAAGCATCGCTGATGTACACACCGATCGCGAATGCCGAACTGCCGCTCGAAATCATTCGCACCGTGCACTCGTTCGATCCTTGCATGGCTTGCGCCTGTCACACCTTCGATCCTTCAGGCGAGCAGATCGCGAAAGTGAAGGTGCTGTGAGCCGCGTTCTCATTGCCGGAGTAGGGAACGTCCTGCTGGGCGATGATGGAATTGGTCCGTACATTGTTAATGTGCTCAATGCGTGCTACTCGTTTGGGCCGAACGTCGAGATTGAAGACTTCGGAACGCCGGCCCTGGACTTTATCGACAACATGGTCGGACGCGACGCGCTCATCGTGATCGACTCGGTGGACAATGGCGAGCCGCCGGGGACGATCACCCTGTATCGCAAATCTGACATTATGCGCATCACCCCTTCCGTGCGCATGGATCCGCATTCTCCGGCGTTGGTCGAATCACTGATGGCGGCGGATCTGTTCGGAAGCAGCCCGGCGGAGGTTCTGCTCGTGGGCATTAGCGGCGAGTGCTATAACGCCGGATGTGAACTCAGTCCGGCAGTGAAGAACGCTCTGAAGAACGCTGTCAAGGTCGTGCTCGACGAATTAAGACGTTTGAACGAACCATATTCAGTAGAGTCAAACACATCTGTGGTCGATGTGTGGTGGTCGCGGAAAGACCAGATTCCAGTTCAGCCCTCGTCGAATTAAATTCTGAAATTACGTTCATCTTTTCCCATAAAAACCAGCAGAGCTGCCGGCCAGCAACTTGCGAAAATACTACCGAGCCACTGCCGACTGGCAACGCCTCCCATACGCCTGACGTCTGACTCCTGAAATTCCAGAGGCCGCAGTGCATGCGGTGAAGTGCGAACCTTTATCTGGAACCATGGATTCAACTTACCTAATTTAAAGGAGCGGACATGCGGAAGGTTTTGATCGCAACAGGAGTGCTGCTGCTGGCATTGGGCGTAGCGTGGGCCCAGACGACCGGCAGCGGAAGCACAACCACAGGCACGACAGGTACGACCGGCGTGCAATCAAGCAGCCCGTCCACAGATCAGAACACGACAGGAACGGCGTCAGGCACAACCGGAACGGCCACCGATCAGAGTGGCACAAGCGGCACGAACGGCAGCATGACTGGAACGCAAAGTACGACTTCCAGCAGCAGCACTCAGGGCAGCACCGGAACGAGCACCAGCCAGAGCACGACTGGATCGACTCCATCCACCGGAACCACGACTCCGCCGTCAGCCGGAACCACGACTCCGGGCACCAGCTCAACGACGAACCCTGACACTACCGGAACTACTGGTACGACCAGCACCACCGGCACGACCGGGACGACTGGCACTGCGACGATTCCGCCGACCAGCACCACAAGCCCCAACGGGACCACCGGCACCACGGGTACGACCAGCACTACGGGATCAACTCCGGACACGACGCCTCCGACAAATGCTCCGGGAACGACTACTCCCGGTACGACGACCAGTCCCTCCACCACTACCCCCCCGAGCAGCACCACGGGCAGCACGCCTCCGCATCTGATGGCGCAGAATAATCCGCCCAGTACCACCGACCAGAACAGCGGATCGGCTACTACGCCTTCTACTTCAACCCAGGACAACAGCGCCAGCAGCGGTGCGAACACGGGTGGGGCTGCAGCTCCGGCCAGCACCAACGACCAGGGCGCGAACGCAACCGGCACGGACACGACCGGGAAAGCGGGTCACGCGCAAGGCGGAAATCTGCCTCAGACCGCGAGTCCGCTGCCTCTGGTGGGACTACTTGGGCTGGGCTCGACTGGGCTGGGCTTGGTAGCAAGCAAGAAGCGTCGTTCCTAGTTACATCAGGAAGTAGCTACATCAGGAAGTAAAAGGGACTGCTCAAAGCAGCCCCTTTTTTTTTCACTATCAGCTGATCGTTCTGACTACGAGGACTTACTCAGTTGTTTTGGCGGAGGATTGCGGGCCGAGGCAGTTTCCTTCTTCGGTGGCGAGGGCGCCTTCTGCTTACGTGACGGGCGATTGCGACGATACGACCACTCGAACCAGATTGCGGCAATTCCTACCGCGACAGCCATCGGCCACATGAGCGCTTAGATGAGGGGAAAGCGCAACGGGTGTGTTGCTGCAGGGTGTGGGGTATGGTCTTTCAGCTAAGCTGAAAATCCTTGCACAAGCAGGCGGGATGGCCCTGTGGACACGAGAGGTAAAACCCTGACAATCGCCTAAGTCCAAAGGGAGAAAGGCAGTTTCTGCGCCCTTCCTGAATGGCCCCATGTTTGCACTTTAGAGGGCAGTGTCCCCCTAACTGAGAGGAAGGCGTCTATGCAATGGAAACGTGTGTTTTTGCTCGCCGCGTGTCTTGCGGTCCTGGCTGCCATGGGACAGGCGGATACGATGAACGATCCCCACATCATTGTCGGCGGGGGTAACGGTTTCCCGGTGGGACTCAATACGGTCTCCGTGTTTGGCAACAGCTTTTCTTTCATTTCACCCAGTGGCTCCAGTCCGGCGACGAGTCCCTGCGTAGTGGGCGAGAACCAGGATCTAGACTGCACGTTCATCAACATGGACCGGAGTGGCGATTTTGGAGTGACCTGGAGTTCACTCACCTTCCAGATCCTGCCCAATCAGCCCGGTCTCACCTGCGACCCGGGACCATTTTTTGCTGAATGCGGTATCGACTCGGAGTTGGGAATTATCACGTTCACGGGTGGATCAGGAATTCCCTTCGGTGCGGAATTTCAGATGATCGTGGATGGATTTCTGCCAGGCACCCAATTCGACGCAACCGCCAACGTCCCCGAACCAGCGACACTGATTCTGCTGGCGACTGGAGCTGGCGCTTTCATCCGCCGTCGTCGTCGTTCCTGATTACTTTTTCTTGGAGTATTCGGCGAGCAGTTTCTTAAATTCAGGGAGGCCCCGGACGCTGTCCAGTTCGGGGTCGCTCTCGGCCTCAGCGGCAGGGTAGTTCTTATTGAGTGCTTCTCGCAACGCATTGATCGCATCCGGTTTGTGTCCCGCCAGGGCCTGGATCTCAGCCTCTTCATAAATCAACTGCACATCATTGGCATCGATAGTTCGCGCCTTGTGAATCGTTTCCACGGCGCGAGCCGCGTCACCTTTCTTCGCGTAATAAAGCCCAAGATTGCCGTAGGTACCGGCTTTGCGGGGGTTGACCTGAAGCTCTTTCAAGGCGAGAGAAATGGCTTTGTCATACGTAGACATCGCTTTCGCAGAATCTCCCGAGGCCCGGTATGCGTCAGCGAGATTCCCCACTAGGGTTGAATCGCTGGGAACAGCGGCCACTGCCTGCTCGAACATCTGCACCGATTCCGGATAGCGCTTCAAATAGAAGTACACGGTGCCAAGGTTGGAGGCGGCGACGTAATCGTCCGGCGCAATTTGCAGCGCTTTCTTGAAGGCGTCGATGCACTGGTTCCACTTGCCCTGATCATAGTAGGCGGCGCCCAGATTTTCCCAGCCCTGGGCATTATCGGGTTCGAGTTCGGTGACGCGCTGGAAAGAAGCGGCGGCTTTGTCGTACTCGCCCAGTTTTACGTACGCACTTCCTTCGGCATTGTGGTTGACCCAATAATAGGGATTGATCTGGACCGCCTTCTGCAACTCCGCCACGGATTCGTTTTTCTTTCCCACGGAAAGATAGGCTTCGCCGAGGCGGCGGTGTCCCTCATCCGAGTTGGGAGCCAGTTCCACCGCTTTTTTCAACTCGGCGATCGCGCCCGCCGTTTCGCCCGTCAAGTTCAGCGCGCTGCCCAGCGCAAAATGGACTTCCGGGAGATCCGGATTGATCTGCTTCGCGGTTTGCGCTTCATGCACCGCTTCCTGGGCGTACACCGGATCGTGCTTGAGTGTGTACATCTGCAGGCTGGCGTCCGCCAGTCCGGTGTAAGCCAAGGCAAACCGGCCGTCTTTGTTCAGCGCTTGCTTGTAATAATCGATGGCGGTTTGGATGTTCTTGGGATCCTGGCGGCCTTTCATGGCCTCGCGCCCGCGAAGATAGAGTTGAAGCGCATCGACATCTTCGGTGGGGTGAGCTGAACTGCGCGCCAGTTCTTCCGTGCTCGGTTTCAAGGCCAAGGCTGAGACCAACTGGTTGTAGATCTGGTCTTCCATGGTGAGGAGATCTTCGGCTCGGCCGGGAAATTCCTTCGTCCAGAGCCGGCGATTATTGGCGACATCTTCCAGGTTCACCACGACCAACATCTGGTCCTTTGATCCTTGCAAGGTCCCGGTCAGGATGAGATTAACGCCGAGTCGCCGTGCAATCTTGTCCAAAGGCTCGTGAAGGTCGGTCTTTTCCGCTTCGCCGGAAGCTGCAATGTGCACGTCCTTCAGTTGGAAAAGCTTGGCGTCGAGCGCTTCTACCAAACCTTCGGCGAGGTATCCGAGCGACGACTGATCGCCCAACACGCGGAAAGGCAACACGGCGATGTACTTTCCCTGGGCGGGAACAGGAATTCCGGGCGCAGCTTGCTGCGCGGGCGACGGGTGAAAGACCAAGTGGCGCGTCACCGGTATGGCGAAAAACAAAATGATCAACGCGAGAACCGCTCCTGGCACCCACAGCCACGTGCGATTAACCGGCACGGGCAGCATGATCCGAGTAATGCGGGAGGGAGCAGGTGCGCGGGTCTGCCCAACCAGATCACTGAGAAGTTCGCGGACATCCCCATAACGCTGGTTGGGGTCGCGCTCCAGGCATTTCGCAACGATGTTGCTCAGGCGCTCGGGAACATCCCGGTTAATTGCGGAAACCGAGATGGCCCGCTCTTGGGTGCGCTTGAGAAGGCTGGCGAGCGCCGTTTCCGCCTTGTAAGGCATTTTGCCGGTGAGCAATTCGAAAAAGATCAGTCCGACCGCGAACAGATCGGAACGCTGGTCGAGGTCCGCACCCATTGCCTGTTCCGGCGACATGTATTCCATGGTGCCGACCATGGCCCCGGTCTGCGTCATACGCTCACTGACCAGGGAACGCGCCAAGCCGAAGTCCATGACTACGATCCGGCCGTTGCGGTCGCGCATGACGTTTTGCGGTTTCAGATCGCGGTGAATGACGCCTTCGTGATGCGCTGCCTCCAGGGCAAGGCATACCTGCTCGATGATGGGGATTGCCTCGGGAGGTGTCAGCCTTTCGCGCTGGAGCAGCAGCGAGCGCAGGTCTTCACCTTCGACGTACTCCATGGTGATGAACTTGATGCCGTCCGCTTCGCCGAGATCGAAAATGCGAATCACGTTTCGATGCGTGATCTGGCGGGCCAGGATCAGCTCCTGCTTGAATCGCTGCAGAATGGCGGGATTGCCGGCCAGTTCCGGGCGGATCACTTTCAATGCGACCATGCGGTCGAGTTCGATGTCGCGCGCTTTGTAGACCGCGCCCATGCCGCCTTCGCCTAACAACTGGAGAATTTCGTAGCGGCCTCCGAGCACGACGCCCAACTGCAGTACCGCGGCGCTGACGAAGTAGCTTTCAGAAGATTTCGTTGCCGGAGAACTGGGGCGGCGAGGCGGTTGATCGGAGATGGTGGCGTGATCGGAAATGGTCGCTTGATCGGAGCTTGGGACGGGAATGGAGAGGTTGGTGGAAGAGCTTTCGCCGGGCGCCGGAGAACGCACCGCGGCAGCACCTTCCCCGGTTGCGGGAAGTGGCTTACTGATCGTCGGCTTGTCGCCGTTGTCCATCCCTACCTCGGGCCGAACCGGGGCAAAGCGGTCAAATAAAATTTGGTTAAGGGCGGGTGAATCGAAGGGGGGACATATCCTAAAAATCCACCGGTGGTCTGCCCACTCACCCGGTTGACGAAGTATATAACGACCGAGGTACCTATAGTGCGGCAGGAGTGCCGAAATTTTGTCAGCGAACGGAGAGAAAAGGGAGGAGGGGGAGGGGTAAGAAGAACACGAAACCCACTAACACCAAGAACTTAGCAGGTCCCCACGGCAGCCGAACTCACGCACCGCGTCAGGTTTACATCCCAGATGCAACTCTTCGATCCGAGCACCTGTAAACCCACCTCACCGCCGCATTGCATGGTCGGCTCATCCGCCCACACTACGAGGAACTGTGCCTGCTTGCCGTTGTATTGTAATTCCACCACTTCACCCGGCTTAAGCCGGCACCGGACCCCGTCCAGGAGCACGCCGTCCTGGCTCACATTCCGAGCACAAGCGACCTCCAAAAAGGGACAGCCATACGCGTCCACCCCCCACATCCTCACCGGAAACATCGCATTGATTCGTGGCTGCCGACGGCGATCCATAAGTTCCTCGCTGTGGTGCTCTGTCTGGAGCCATCCTGAGCGAGGTCGCCGGGGGGGTGTTAATTACCCGGGTTATCCGCAACGGTAATGGTGGTTACTGGTGGGTTTTTCGCCGCGTAAATAGCAGTAAAAATGGCGTGTAGTCAGAGTGTGTTTTCCCGAAGCGTCTTACCAAAGTTCGCGGGTTCGAGGGACGTCCGATAGGTGAGGGTCGGCGTGAAATCTATGTCGGATAGGAGACTGCAGATTCAATCCAGATCGCCTAGCGAACAGGCGCCCGGGCCGCGCGGATCGCCGCATGAGCCACAAGGACCGGCGCTGGGCATCGATGAACCGGTCGAGCTTTTTGTGGAGACTGCAAACACCGAAAGTTGCGGCTGCAATTTCTTGCTATGGCACTTCGGGCATTCCGCTTTTTCCGAACCGTACACCAGCACTTCAAAAGAATGGTTACAGTCCTTACAGATGTATTCAAAGATGGGCATACAAGCGGCTCCAGTTTTCGCCTGCGATCAGAAATTATTCTAAACTCAATCAGTCCTTTGCGAAATATGTCTTCCGATCAAGTCGAAGAAATCAGCCCACGAGAAAGAGAGGCGAGCGGTTTCGCGCAGGAGTTTGTCCCGCGGTGGTGGCTGCGCAGCCCGGATCTGCAGACGATTGCCAGCCAGTTCCTTCCGCGCGGCATCGTACTCCCCGCGCCTGAGGAGCGCCTTTTCCAGGTAGAGGAAGGAGTGCAGGTTCGATGCCTGTGTCACTGGCTGCAGGAAGCTCCGCGCCGGATCACTGTACTCATTGTGCATGGCCTGGAAGGTTCAAGCGAGTCAGCGTACATGCTGGGCTGCACGCAAAAGGCGCTGGCGAAAGGGATGAACGTGGTGCGCATGAACGTGCGCAATTGTGGAGGCACGGAAGCGTTCAGCCCAACGCTCTACCACTCGGGACTGTCGGCCGACATCGGCGCGGTGGTCCGCGCGCTGATTTCCGAACGGTCGCTGGAACGCTTGGCGCTCGTCGGATTCTCCATGGGCGGGAACCTGGTGCTGAAACTGGCGGGTGAGTGGGGCAGAGAAGCGCCGCCACAACTGAAGGCGGTGGCAACCGTGTGTCCGTCGATCGAGCTTGCCGCATCGGCGGACGCTCTTCATCGCCTTCGCAATCGCCTCTACGAACAATATTTTCTGGTGAAGCTCAAGCGCCGTATGCGACGCAAGGCCGGCCTGTTTCCCGATGTATTTTGTGATCTGAATCTCGCCAGGCTGCGAAGCATTCGCGACTTCGACGACAAGGTTACGGCGCGATACTGCGGATTTGCGGGAGCTGCGGATTATTACTGTCGCGCAAGTTCGCTGAAGGTTCTGGAGAGGATTGCCGTTCCGACGTTCATTCTGCATGCGAAAGATGATCCATTTATCCTGCTGCTTCCCCGCACGCGGGAGTTCATCTCACGGAATACCAACATTCAGCTGATCGAAACGACGCACGGCGGTCATTGCGGTTTTATAGCTGAGCCCGACGGATACGACGGCCGCTGGGCCGAACAGCGGGTGATTGAATTCATCTCTCATGTCGAAAGCCGGTGATCGGGCCATCAGAATTCCTCGGCTTTTCCTCGGCCCGTGTGATTTTCGTTTAGCATTCCCCGATGCATGCCGATTACTCTGTCGAACTCGGTCCCGATGACGACGTGCTTGAGATTCCATGGTCTTCTCCGAATGGCTCACTTCGTTACTACGATCTGGTGCTTCATCCCGAACTGGTCGCCAAAATTCCCGAGGCGACTGCCCATGCCCCGCTAAGGGAATTTCTTGTTGCAATCAATCGCGATTCGATTTTTCGCTCGGCCAAATGCGATGTGTGGTTTTCTGAAGAGATGAGTCCAGACGAAGAAATCTATGGAAGCTGCAAGTTCGGTTCTTACGTGGACCTGGTGGTTTCTGAGGGACCAGACAAATCGTTTGACCCGCAGTTGTCATTCGGGCCCCACGAACATTTGTTGAAAAAATTGGTACGCTTGCTGGCGAAGACACCGGAAAGCCTCGCCTCTGCCGAATTCATTCTTCGCCGCTGCTATTTCCATGGCCCTGGAACCACCTCGGACGGCTTCTACATGACCCTGTACGTATTCGGCTATGGCGATGAACCGCGAATGGCCCAGCAGAACTGGGAAGTAGCCTTGCAAGCCGTACTGAGTGTTCTGCTCGGATTCAACTCTGGAAGCGCGTGACGCTGTGCCTGCCCGCCTGAATTCTGGTAGTTACCTCGGGATCAACCTTTTTACGAACAATTCATCTCCTCTTAACACTTCCGTCGCAACTACCCGATAGGCTCGCCGATAAGTCAAAGGAGAAGAAAATGGCTCGAAGGCTTATCTGGATCGATGAGAAAGAGCTGAGCGGGTGGGGTTGCGCCGACTGCGGATGGAATCTCAGCAACCAGTCTGACCTGCCCGTGGGACAGGAATTGCGGATGCAATTCGCTGATCATAACTGCGAACAATACCCGCGGCTGCCAAAAGCAAGGACTGCGATTTCTCCAGCGCTGCCGGCCTGAATTGAAGCGAGTGCGGCTATCGTACGCGCTATGATTGTTGCATGAACTCAAGCGCCCAGCCGGACTGGAACTGTTTCGCCCGTACCAACGCCGCACAACGCTGGCGCAAGCAATCGGCAGCGATGGGCCGTCACATGACTGAAGCCATCGTTGAGGAAGCGAAGGTCGAGCCCGGGATGGACGTGCTCGACATTGCCTGCGGCACGGGAGAGCCCGCGATTTCGATCGCCTCGCTGGTTCAGGATCGCGGGCGTGTGGTAGGTGTGGACATTTCCCCAGAACCCCTCAAACTGGCTGCGGAGCGGGCGCGGCAGCGAAACCTGACCAATATTGAATTTCAACAGGCCGATGCCCACCAGCTTCCATTTCCCGACCGCAGTTTTGATCGCATCAGCAGCCGCCTGGGAGTGATGTTCTTTTCCGAGTTGCCAAAAGCGTTAAGCGAGATGCGGCGTGTGCTGCGGCCGAATGGACGGATCGCGCTTCTGGTGTGGGGACCCATCGATCAGCCCTACTTTGCAACCACCGTGCTGACGGTGATGAAGTTTCTCCCCGGATCGAAGATTCCGCCCGGAGCCGGCGCCATGTTCCAGCTCGGCACGCCGGGTATCCTGACCCGCCTTCTCAAAAATGCCGGGTTCCGCGACGCGGAAGATCATTTGCGGAAAGTTGAGTGGAGCTGGCCCGGTCCCCCCGAAGAAGTCTGGGAATACTTTCAGCAATTAACGGTTCCGTTTCGCAGCCTGCTGGAATCGATTCCGGAGGAAAAACGGAAGGCGGTGAACCAGGCCGTGCTGAACGAGATCCGCAAGTACTACGACGGCGAACAAGTCAATTTCACCGCGATCGCGTGCATCGGCACGGGAACGTGCTGACCGGCGTCCCGCGAGCCAACCATCCCGATGCGCTCGGAATCCGTTTACAGGAACTCTGCCTCGACACGCAGGTTTCTTCTGAAGAGTTCTCAAGGAGTTTTTATGCGCAGGTTATTGCTGTTTTGTGTGATGCTCGTGCTGGCGAGCGCTGCTTTTTCCCAAGTGACAGTGTTGTCCGGCTACGCAACCAATCAAGGTTGGGGAGGCTACTATCCTGCAGCGCCTTTCGTACCCTTGGTGACGACGCCCATCGTCTCACTGGATACAGTTTCGCCTTCGGCGGCGGGAGCCAGTAACGCAACCGCGGGCATGATGGCAGGCGCCACGAATGCGACCTTGTCGGTTATGCAACCGTCTATGAGCCCGGTTTACACCGTTCCAGTGTGGTCGGGATACGATGTGAACGGCCCGGTCGCGGCGCCGGTCGCAAGCACGAGCGTTGAACAAGTCGCTCCAGCGCCTATGGCTCGTCAGCAAGCGGCAGTATCGCGCCACATCGAACTGGGCATTTCCAGTGCTGAATCGAATGTCGCGCCGTATGCCAAGGTTCAGAGACAACACGAGCACGCGGTGCGGGTTTACACCAACTCGGATGTTGACCGCATCAATCAGCAAAACGGAACATTTAAGTACGACGGCAAGAGCGGACGCATCGGATCGTAATGTTCATTCACCACAGAGGACGAGGCGTCCTCCGTGGTGAGATACGTCAACGCTGCAGGTGGACCGGATTATCCAGCTGGAAGGTGAGCACGCTCTCCGCCGGCACCTTGACCTCTTTTCCTTTCGTTAATACCTGGGTCGCGGCGCCGCCGGCTCCGCCTACAGCCGCTCCGATGGCTGCGCCTTTTCCGCCGCCGGCAACCGCTCCAATGACCGTCCCCAGCAGCGCGCCGCCGCCAACGTACTCGGCGGTTTTCTTGTTCGCGCCCAGGCCGCCGTTGCCTTGTTGCGTAACGTCAGCCGTATTCACCTGATAGATATGTCCCTGGATATTGATCGAGCGAATGGCGAGGCTGACTTCTTCCTGCCCGAGCGTTGGATTGTTCACTTTGGCCACCGTCAACTGAGCCGGAGAATTCTTGGGCACCAATATCCGGCCGGACTGATCCTCAATGGCCCGCGCAATTTCGGCGGAGTAGGAGCGCCCCACATCGGACGGGGTGGCTGCGATCTGCTCGTTGGTGCGGATCACGATCTGCGTACCCGCGGGAAGGACTTCAGGTTGCGAGGTACGTATACGCTCGGGCGTTGTGGTAACCCGTTGCGTGTTTTGGCTGGCGTTGGTGTTGCTGTTCTGCGAAGTTTGTGCTAACGCGAGTGTCCCCGCAAGCAGAACGGCTGCAATGGTTACCCCGATTTTTTTCATAAACACTCCTCCTCACTTCGGCTCACCCAGGGGATACGGCGTTGAACAGTAGGATGCGGGAAAGAACTGAGTAGGAACCTGCCTGGCGCGAACGCAAAGAGCAGCAGCCCTGAATGGCAGGGCCGCAACAGCTCTCACGATGTCCGGATCAACTCTCGAAACGCGCGCGTCACTGAGGAGTGTCGTCGGGCCGGCGCTTGAGAGTGGGTCTATCGTCGCCGCTATCGCTCCCCTTGCCATTTCCGGAGGTGCCGTTGCTTTGGTCGGCGCGCCGCAATGTGGGGCGGTTGGTGTCCTTGGAGGTGTCGACCTTGCGGCGGTTCTCGATTGCAGCCAGCCGGGCCTTTACATCCTCAAATTCGGAGGTGTCCAGCATGTATTCAGGCCGAGCGGGTAACACCGTCGAGATCTCTTCCTGAGACTTGGCTATGCGATCCGGAGTTTGGGGGTGAGTCTCGAACGTTTTCGACATGAATCCAGGTTTCTTTTTCTGCAGGGCATCAATCTTCTCGAAAAATGCGATGAAAGACTGGGGGTCGTAACCCGATTTGTACATGTACTCGAGGCCCAAGTAATCTGCCTGGGCTTCAAAACCGCGCGAGAATTTCAGGAATGTCATCGGAAGGGCCAGGCTCATCGCGCCTTGCACCGCGTATCCCAAGCCGCCGCCCACCATGATCAAAGGAATGGTGGCCAAATTCGCCAGTTCGCCACGAGTCTGTTCGCGCGCCACGTGACATGCCGCGACGTGGGCGATCTCATGCGCCATGACCCCCGCCAGTTCAGATTCATTGTCCGCGGCCAAAATCAAACCAGAATTGACGTAGAAGAAGCCGCCCGGCAGCGCGAACGCGTTCACCTCGTCGGAGTCGATGATCTTGATAGTGAAGGGAACCTTGGAATCTGAGTTCCGCACGAGGTTTTGGCCGATCCGATTGATGTACTCCGTAACCTTGGGATCAGTGACCAGCTTGGAGCTCGACTCGACCTGCTGGGCGAACTGCTTGCCCATGGCAATCTGTTTCTCGACGCTGTACCAGTTGCCCAGGCCTTTATTGCAGCCGACATTGCGGTTGCCGATGGCGGTCAAGTCGCGGATGCTGCCGTCGTGAAACCCATCGTCGTCCTGCTTACCGGCAGCGAAAACAGCGGTAGACAGGCAGCAAACCAACAGGGAGATAAATGCACGGTGCTTCATTGGGGAGACCCCCGATCCCACTCCATCTCTGGAGAAACCATTCGGCAAGATGTCGGACGGGTTCTAAGGTGCTTAGACGCAGGAGCAGAGCTCTGCGTTGCATTACAACAGTATAACAGCGCAAAACCCGCTCCGGCCGGGCTGATCAGCGCTGTTTGGTCGAGATCGCCGCCGTTCTCCGCTCTGCAATCACCTGCTGCGCATGCTGTTCCAACTGCTTGGCCTGAGGCAGCAGATTAAGCGCCTCGGCGACGTCGGGATCGGTTTCTACCCGCGTAACTTGGCCCTGGTCCAGCCCGAAGGTATCGGTGAAGAGCTCTGTTTTGATTTGTCCCTTGATCCAATCCATGTTCTGCGACAACTGGGCTTCCGAGTACGAGAGTTGATGCTGGCTCAGGTAGTTGCGGAAGTCCTGCAAAACCTGATCGTTCACTTCGAACGATTTTGTGATCGGATGGTGAGCGGCGTAGTCCTGGGAAAAATTTGCGAACGCGAAGTGCGCCAGCAGGTAATCCTGGAACGGGACGTGCTTTCGACTGGCCAGCTTAACGTCCGGGGTAATGCCGTCACCCCCATAAACCGGTCTGCCGCTATCCGTGTACTTGGTTTCGCGGTTGGGATTGTTGTTCTGTTCTTCGCGGCCGTAGTAATAGTCGAATAGATCGACACCCGTGTAATTGCGTTGAATCAGCCGGCCGCTGGGCGTGTAGTACTTGGCGGTGGTCAGCGCCAACCCGGTGTTATCCGAAAGTTGAAAGACGGTCTGGACCAGTCCCTTGCCGAAAGTGTTTTCCCCCGCCACCAGACCGCGGTCATGGTCCTGAAGCGCGCCGGCTACAATCTCAGCCCCCGACGCCGTGCCGCGGTCGACGAGGATCACGATGGGGTAGTCTTTGCCATCATTGCCATGACTCGCGCGGTAAACCTGCTCCGGTGAAGAGCGTCCATGCTGGGACACGACGACTTGACCCTTGGGTAGGAATTGCCCGGCCACTCCGACGGCAGCGCCCAGCAGTCCGCCGGGATCCTGCCGCAGATCGAGAATCAATCCCTCTAGGGGGCCGAACTGGCTCAGCGCGTCCTCGGTTTCGCGGTCGGTGGTCTCGTCAAAACTGCTGATGTGCATGTACCCGATTCCCGGGCGGAGCATGAAATGCACATCCACACTGTAGGTGCGAATCTCATCGCGAGTCAGCGCGAATTCCAGTGGCCGGTCGGACCCTTCGCGCAATACGGTTATGTGAACCGTCGAGTTCTTGGGACCGCGCACTTTTTGAACGACGTCATCGGTGGTCATGTTATCGGTGGGCTGTCCGTCCACCGCGATGATGATGTCACCGGGGCGTACTCCCGCCTTCGCCGCCGGCGTGCCGGCCAAGGGAGCGATGACCACTACGTGGTTGTTCCGGGGGCCAATCGTCATTCCCACGCCGTAGTATTTGCCCTTCTGCGACTCTTGCAGTTGAGCGTACTGCTTGGGATCGAAGAAGGTGGAATGCGGATCCAGAACGCGCAGCATTCCGGGAATGGCGCCGTCATAGATCGCCTTACTGGCATCGACCTGCTCGGCGTAATTCTGCTCGACGACGTTGTAAACCTGGGTGAACTGCTGCAGGCTGCCGCTGATCTGCGCGTCACTGACGAATCCGGAACTCGCGGCCTGGCCAAACAGAACACCGAGCCCGCCGCAAGCCACCACAGTGATAACGACAAAGAAGACGTTGCGGCGACTCATAGGCTCGATTCCATAAGTTTCTTAGATGACGCTCCTGCTCAAAAGACGCCTACGTGTGATCTATCCTGAAATGCAGCAGGTTGCCCACGATCTTCGGAAGAGGCACGTAGGCCAGCGGGGCCCGGCTTTACGGGATCATTCACCGGTAATAAACGGGGACGAATGGCGGTAGTATCCGGCGTGGCGTTACTCTGAGAGCCGATCCGGAGAAGGTTCGATGAAACGTTCCATAGTTTCTTTTTTCATTCGTAAAAATTTCCTCCGCCCCCTGCCCCAGGCGATTGTCTGGGGAACGACTGTGCTTATTTTTCTCGGTATAGCGGATCAGCTCTCAATGTTTTATGGTTTGCGAGAGTCGCAACGGGTGGTGGACGACCTCTTCGGAGGATTCATCGCCGGGATGCTGGTTTACTGGTACGAACGTGGACGCTCGAGATACATAACCGAGAAACTCAAGACCATTGAGCTAATGAATCATCACGTGCGGAATGCTTTACAGGTCATTACCTACTCGACTTACGTGGAGGCACAAGCGCGGCCGATCAATGAGATTCGTGACGCCGTGAATCGAATTGATTGGGCGCTGCGAGAGATTTTGCCGGGCGCCTCCGATGCTGAACCAGGCGCCTGAAGTGTGAAACATTGCCGGTGGTGCCGCAACTGGCTGCGGGGCAGTTAATCCATTGCTTTCATCATGTAAGATTTGGGTGAGGGCGCGTAGCTCAAGCGGATAGAGCATCGGATTTCTAATCTCTTCGGACCGTTCTACATACGCGAAGGCGTCGGAGAGAATCGGGACATACAGAAGCGAAAAGGAGCCAATGTTTATCAGGCTTTCGCGGGGGTTCGGAGGACGAATTGCAACGCACCGGAGACTACCGAGGCGTACCGAATCCGGCCGGATTACTGACCCACTATTGACACAGGATTACAGCCTGCGCAGTCGGGATAACCCTCGTCTATCTCGCAGGCCTCTAGGTTTCCAATGTAACGAGAGCAGTTTTGTGGGAAGAAATCCCTCATAAAATTTAATCCCTTTCCTCCCCTGCCGTTAACCTGCTCGCCGTAGCGAAGTCGATTTCTCCCCGCTCCATGCGCTCACGTACATTCAATATTTCTTCGGGAGATCGCAAGCCTTCCAACAAAAGGGAGGCCGAAATCCCAATTTGTGCAAGCAAACGATTGAATTGCCTAATGATATGTGACCTGAGGACTGCATGAGCCCACCTGAATGTCAGAAACCGATAAAATTGGTAATACTCCGTGATGTGTTGTAGCGACCAGTCTCTGCCGTTCCACCCCCAGGTCCTTGTCGCGCCGTAACTGTGTGCCTCAAACGCGCGCCTATAAGCTGCGAAGCTAAAGTATCTTGGCAATTCCTGTCGTTGGAGGTCCTCGGTATAAAAATTCGGACCAATCGACGGCCAGGCTGAGAGACTCTTCAGCATTTTGATGTAGCCTCTCTGTCCGCCCAATTCAGGTGGCATTCCGATGCGCCACACGTTGTCCCGCTTCAGTACTACATATTTTCTACCTAACTGATGCCAACCCCAGCGTGGCAAGAACTGCACGTAGACACCGCCGAAGCGGTAGACACCATGTGGGGGAAAGGACCACAACCCGACCACCGAACCCTCTCCATTACGCAAGAGCTCAAACAGAGCTTGGCCCTGATGTGCTAAGTGGAGACCTATTTCTTTCATCGCGGCTATTACGGTTTCTTGCGGGCCGTAATGATTTCCAACGAGCGAAGCGCAAAGATCGACGGCACGCAACCGGTCTTCCTCCACGCCTTCAAACGTGAGCGAGATGTCTTCGGAGTGCCACCGGAAAGGGAAGATGCGCGCCTCCACATCTTCAATAAACATCTGTCTCTCCAACGAAAAAGGGTCCGATGTCTCCGGCCTCGCGAACCTCACGGCTGTACCTCGCACCTCTGCTCCTCTATTCTTGTGTCTCATTTCCTTCCTTAGTCTCGTTTAGCTCCTCAGCCTCATTTACTTGCTCAACCCTATCTACCTCGGCAACTTCATTCAGTTCCTCAGCCTCAGGTATTTCCTGATCTTCACCGTGGTACCGCTCCTCTTCCAGCTCCAGCGACCTTTTGAGGTCTCGCACGCCATGGCCCCATTCGAGTCCCCGTCCCCCCGGAAGTTCGGAAAGATAGAGCGCAGCAAAAATGTTCCTGCCGTCATGGAACTTGTAGGTTGCGCAATACCGCACAAGCGTGCTGGGGTGCACAACCGAAGCGGCACCGAAGAAGCCACCAGGTCCTCCATGCATCGTGTTACGTTGTGGCAGTTTGTTTAACACGCGTTGCACGCGCATAGACCAGTTTGTCCGGACTAGGCCGCGATGCGGTATTTGGAAACGGGGAAGGCCGCCTCTCATAATCGCGGCAAGCCACGTGACCATGGCGGGGTTAGTTTGCAGAAGTACGTCCCACGCGGATCGAATGGCGCTCCAGATTTGCTTGTCCCCATAAAATTCCGCAAGCAACTTCGCGTGTCCGCTCAACTCCAATACATCAATGATGGGTGCGGCCGCAATTTGAAATTTCTGTTCGGCCCACGCGTCGAATGCTTTGTTTTGGGGAGGCCGTAACTCTTCAAACAGCGATAGACTGCCCGTTAAGTAATGCGGCATCAAGGCCATAGCATCGTCCGCCTCGCGGGCTAGCAGCGCATTAAACAGATTTTCACCCGTCTCATGGATGAATTGTCCGCGATAGTCGGGTACGTCTTCCCGCTGCTTCAATCCCGATAGCAAAGTGATGTGACCGGCAATTGTTCTTGCGAGTTCTCTTCGTTGCTTTCCCGCGTCTTGGAGCCAAGAATCTGGTTTGAGATCGGGCCACGGCAAATCCGTTAGCCTCTTAGCGACCTGTAACTCTTTAACTCGGGCACCAAGATAGGGTAAGTGAGAGTCCAGCTTGCTTAGGTATTCGAGATAACGGCTTAACACAGCCGCAGACTGCCAAATAAAGCCACTCTTCACTAATCGATCTGACCATGCGGAGAGCGCAGTCCCGCTACCGAGCACTGCCGCGATCGATTGATCGAGGTCCTCTGCCTGCGACTTGAGGATGAGATCACGCGCATACCAGACGGGGGTCAGCACTAATCCCTCGGCTTCTATTTCCATTTGTATTCGGGGGAGCAGCCATTCGAGCTGGCGCAACTCGGGGGTTACGAAGCCGTTCTTGTACAGCGATTCCCCATGCGACCACTGCACCCGCTCGAGGCGTTGCATGATGAGGTCGGGCGTTCGTTGCTCAAGCGCAATTCGGTAAGCGAGGAGGGGGCGCAAGTGGAGGGAACAAATCGCATCCGTGATTGCGACTCTTCGAGCCTCTTCCTCACTTGTGGATGATCCCGAAGTCGCTTGCTCGTAAATGTTTTGCACTTTGCCTATGAATGAGGTGGCTCCCAACAAATTACCGTTTGCCGCGAGTGCGGTGACGTATGCATCTATTGACTGTAGCAGGTCCTGAAGATTGTCCAGCCGCTTTCCGGCTGCATTAAGTTCGAAGCACTTTAGTGGGCCAGCCTCAAGGCGAGTCTCTAGCCAGTTATATGTTGGCACGGCGGCGGGACTTAAAGATACGCCCGATGTGTGAGCCATAGTGGTGGCCGTATCGTCGGTTACATACCACGCCTTGTGTTCGTACTTCTGCTCAAACCAGAGGCTGTCAGTAGGGATTCTTAGTTTCCTGCGTTGGTACTCCGCTAGGAAGACGACGATTCTCAAGCTAAGTTCCAACAGAGGAGCACTGTCCAAGTTCGCATGCGTCGAGGCAAGGTCAGCTAGGGTGTTTAGGGTTTCTGTAACAGCGGTAGCTTGACGGTGCGAGTGGCTTTGGAACGAGCGATCTTGCCAGCGGAATCCACCGGCGCTAACTGTGGCTAACCACCTTCCCAATTCCCAAAAAAGGGAACCAGCTAATTTTGTGGGGTCGAATAGATTGAACGCACGGCGCCCTAGGGCCGCAAAGGCAATAATTCCGGTCCCGGATATCACAACCAGCAGAGGGATAGCCAATCGAAGGGGTTCGAAGCCACCCAAGTGCAGCGCGATGAGGCATAGGGGAATAAATGTAGCCAGGGTAAGATAGCGGATGTAGATGTTCCCCACCCGCTCGCGCGCTAGTAGATCTCTCACGTTATTGGGTACCTGGGCGTAAATGGCACCTGCAGCGGCGGTCACGGCGGTGAAGTAAAGCGCGATAAATACGCCCCCTATTTGGGCGGTCGTGCTCAGCCAAACCACGTAATTAGCCGAGTCCGGGACGGGCCATCGATCGATAAGCTCGGGAACTAAGGCAAGCTCAAGCAGCTCTAAAACACCGGCAATGAAGACCGCCAACAGCAATTGCCACGCTGTGAGTGACAAAAAGGAAACCAATATCCCCGTATTCGCTCGCTCCTCCCTTGCGAAATAGCGAATCCGAAATACCCGGCTCAACAATTGGAATCGTTGCCTTTCGGCAAAGGCGCGCAACCGCCAAATCGCGCGATATTGGGACAATCTCAGAAAGTTGTTTGCGCTCACTAAGGCAGATAGTATTCGCCTCAATACGTGAATTCCAGTCCGGAGAAGCGCCAGGAGACGGGTGGTCCCCGAAACTTCACAAGAAGGGAGTTGCGCGTCCTAAAATTCGGAAATTTCCAAACGCCACCCTTGCGAGGCCCGCGGGGTTTCCTGCTGGTTTTTTAATTTTTAACGCGCATTAACCTTCGCGTTAAACACTCTTCCCCGCGGCATGGAATCCGACGCACGCGTCACGAGCCTCGACATCGCCGAGCCTGATACGGCCTTTCCGGGCCCGAAGGCCTCGATCCGAGCCACGGAAGCCCGTCGGACCCGGCCTCGGAAAAGGCCCGTCGGTGCCACCGGCGGCCGTTTTAAGGCCCACGAGGCCCACGCATCGGCCGATGCGACCGGTCCGATGGGCCGATGTGTTCAAAAAGCCTGCCCGGAAAATACGCCGTAAACCTTTGAAAATACGGCCGATTATTACGCCTTCTGCTATGTGCAAGAAGGATATCATTTTTGTACAATCCGTCCGGCCGGTCTTCGCCGGTCCCGGAACGGAGGAACCTCGATGCCGAAATCAATTAACCGCGTGGCGCTGTATGCCCGCGTCAGTACGGTCAATACGCACCAGGGCGTAGAGCCTCAGATCGCCGAGCTTCGCGAGTACGCGGCGCGGCGTGGCTGGCAAATCGCCGGAGAATACAAGGACGTCGGAATATCTGGCTCGAAGGACTCGCGGCCGGCGCTCAACAAATTGATGGCCGACGCCAAACGGCGGCGATTCGATGTGGTATTGGTGTCGAAGCTCGATCGCTTCGGTCGTTCGCTTCGACATCTCGTGAACGCGCTGGCCGAGCTGGAGGCGGTGGGCGTCGCGTTCGTCAGCCTACGCGACAACCTCGACCTGGGCACACCGTCAGGGCGCCTCATGTTTCAGATCATCGGCGCGATGGCCGAGTTCGAACGGGAGCTGATCCGCGAACGCGTGAAGCTCGGCATGCGTCACGCGAAGGCCCGCGGCCGGCGATTCGGCCGACCGCGGGTCCCCGCCGACCGCGAGCGAATCGGCACGATGCGCCGGGCCGGCACGCCGTGGCGCGCGATCGCGGAGGAGTTGGGCGTGAGCGTCGGCACCTTGTACAACCGAGTCAAAGCCTCTTGATCGCGCCGTCGAGGGAACGCTCATCAACGTCGATGTCATCGAGCTTCTTTATCGTCTCCGCGAGGGATTCCTCCTCGGCCGCGAACCTCTGGAGCATCTTGGAGATGGTGTTCGCGTCCGGCAGTCCCTCGGTCTCGTTCGTGAGTAGGTAACGGTCAAGCAGGCGCGCTATGTTTACGAGGTCCGGGAGGCCGCGTTCTTTTTTCTTCTCGGCGGCCTTTTGCTCGTACCACGGCCCCAGGTTGGGTGAGACAAATCGGCCGCGTCTCCCGCGCACCTGGTGCGGGGGCCTCTTCTCCTGCGGCCCGCAGCCCAGCTTGATGACCTTCTGAATCGCCGACAGCGGCACGCGAACCACGCCGCCCAGCTTGACGCTCGGCAGCCAGCCCTTGCGGATATACAATTCGAGCGATCCCACGCACACTCCCAGACGGCGCGCCGCGTCCTTTTTGCTCAGCAGTTGGTCCATCGGGTCTTCCCCCTCGACTAAAAGGATATCGTGGGTGGCCGAGATGGCCGGCGTCGGGCGCCGAAGGGGGAGCGGCACGGTGCCCCCGGACCGGAAGGGCCTCCGGGGGAAAAACGGTACCACGGCCTCACCCTCGTGGTACCGCCCTAAATCATTTCGGTACAGCGGATTAGGTGCGAACGGTACCAGTACCAGCGCCTAAGGAGAAAAAATGGTACCGGGGGGTACCTCCCTTTAGGGGGAGAGTACCGCCCCTGCGTACCGCCGGTACCAGGGCTTGGTACCGCATAAGCCGCTGAGTAGACGGAGGTTAATGGCTAACGGTACCGAGCGGTACCAAGGCCTGGTACCGCCGAAAAGGCCTCGGAACCGCCCGGGTCGAAAACTCGGATTTTCGAAGTGGCGCTGGAAGAGAGAGGGCTGCTCTCGGTTCGGGTCGATGAGCGCAATCGCCTGTTTTCGATAATTGAACTGAGCGATAATCCGATTGAATGGCAATTCATCTATCGGGCGGGTCCGGTTGTGTGGTCGTGCTGGCCATTCTCTTTGTTCCCGCAGCCATTGTTGCCTATTTTTTAAATGACGCGAAGTGGCTGGTAGTACTCCCGCTGGGAATGGTAGCTGTGGCGCTGGCCGTGGCAGCATTGCCGATTAAGCGAAAGGTCACACCTGAGCAGTGGGCACAAGAACTCGAGCCGCACCTGCTTGGAACAGACGGGGCGTGGGACTGGGACGATGCCACGAGCATCGCGCTTGCTGACCCAGAACTGGAACGCTTGCGCGGCAAACTACATAAATTCGATACCCTTCCAACTGATGAGAGGCGGAAAGAGTTCGAGAGCATAATCGCGGCGTTAAAGCGCGGAGAGATACCGTACGTTAGTGATAATTGGTGATAAATCGCCATAGCACTCATTGACGCGATTCCGAGGCGAACAAACGGCGCAAACTTGTGAGAACGCCTGATTTCGTCAATTAACTAACCAACACATCGCCGGCCTGGCATTCTTGAGAGGACGGACTTTGCGCTGATTGAGGTCCTTGGCTGTTGCGTCACCCCATCCCACCAAAGCATTCAGCGGCTTTGGAAGCGCTAGGGAGCGCCGCTCGGGTGTGCCCGTCTGCGAGTTGAAAAGCAGCTTCTGAGTTGTATCTCCCCTGGATATGAGTGCCCAAACGAGTTCACCGTGTTCACGCTCCCTCACGACGATACCGCCCGTATCAATCCCGCTGAGGTCTTTAAGCTGGGGATCATCAATGATTGTTCGCAGGGATTTGATGTCGTTGTCAGCAAGAGAATCTTCATAGACTTGGGTTTTGGATTGAGGCCAATCTGAACGTTTCTCCAGATGAAATCGACCATCGGAAAAGACCGCAATGCACGTGGTCAAAACGCTTGTTGGAAGATCGCTTTTAACCCACTTGAGCCGAACGAGAAAATCGGCTTTCGCCGGTGCTTGAGCCAATGCTGAAGACATCGCCAAAAATATAACGAACGTGGAGCAGATAGCAGGACGCATAAGCCTACTTTAGTTGAGGTTGCACTATGTTGTTGGCGAAAAATCGCCATTACACTCATTGACCAACCTGCACGCCCGGCAGCTCCGCCTGCGGGTCGTCGAATTCTTTCCCGTCCATCCATAGCTTGTGCCATTTTCCGACGTCTCTCTTTGAGGCTCGCAACGCGGTGGCGACCTTCGTTTGGCTGAATCCCTCCTCGAACATGCGGCAGGCCCGCGCGTAACGCTCGTCGACCTCGTTGTTGAGCAGATCCTTCAGATATGGCGACTCGCCGGGCGGCACCCTCATCCGCAGATGGCCATCCTTAAATCCCTCGATTTGAAACGGCTTCAGGGACACGCCGCGCGCCTTCAACTGTTGCAGATAGATATGCAGAGTCTCATCGTTCAGACAACGGAACCCGAGGCACGAGCCCAGGATGCCGCCGTATCCGGCGCTGCCCAGCACGTAGTTTTGCAGCGTCATCTCGTCCTGCGCGGTCGCCTGCTTCGGCGGATGATGAAGCGCGATGATCGCGCGGCAGCCGTGGGCGATCAGCTTGTAACAGTTCTCGGCGAAACGCCGCACCTCGGTGTAGGAGCTGACGTCCTCGGCCTCGTTGAAATACATCAACGTGTCGAGGATCAACACGCGGCCCTGGGACGACAGACGCATCTCCGGGCTGTCCAACGGCCAGGCCGCGCCGTCCTCCATCGTGCGGCAAAGAAACATCTCCTTGTCCGACAGGTTGCCGAAGTGGAAGCTCGCCAGACGTTGGCGGAACAGCGCCTCGCTCATCTCCGGGCAGTGATAAAAAACCGGCGTCGGTTCCGATATCTGAAAATGACCGAGCAGCGGCTGGCCGGTGATGATGGAGAACGCGGTATCCTGCGCGAAGAACGTCTTGCCGTGAAAGCTCGGTCCGCTGTAGATGGTGACGCTCTTCTCCGGCACCAGATGCTCGACGATATGAACGGGAAGCTCGGTGGTCAACTCGAAGAAGTTGTGCGCGTGTTCGCGCCAATCCGAACCGTCGTTGGCGGCGAGGAGGTTCTCCAGTTTCAGCCTTTGGAACGCGAGTCGCGTCTTGCCCGCCCCGAGCGAGCGGCAGCCGTCCGCGAAACAGGTGTGATACACGCGACGATCCCTGGTCAGCACGAACGCGCTGCAACGCGGGTTGCCGCGATTCCCTTCGTGTATGCGGTTTGCGACCAGGCAGGGCTGACCGGCGATGTCGTGATAATCGAGATACGTTTCGTCACCAACCTCGCGTTTACGAAACTGGAGCTTCTTTTGCAGCTCCGCGACCAGATCGATCTTTTCATTGCGCAACGGTACGGCGTAGGTCTTGCGGTCTTCTTCGCCTACCTCGATACGAGGAACAAGCAGCCGGTCCCGTTCGACCGAGTAACGATGCTCGGGGGCCGACAGCAGACGTACACGGCGATGCGGTCGGTCTTCCGCAGGAGCGAACTTCCGGTTCACGGTGCCGACGAGGCGGGTCAGGCGTTGGGGATCACCGACCGCGGCGTCGATGTGAACGTTTTCATCGCGAGGGTCGAATTTCACGGCGAGCCGTTTCAAGAAGGTTTGTACCGTGCTTTGCTCCTCGACGGGCAGATCGGGAAGTCTGAAGATCAGACCACAGCCATTGCCGGTGTCTATCTTCATGGGCGGGGTGCCGAGTTCGTTTCTCAGCGCGGCGGCAACCGTATCGGCAAAGTTGTCCAGAAACTCGCGTTCCTCGTCGGACGCCATCGTGTTGTTGTCATCGCGGCGGTCGAGGTCGATCAACAGGTTCGTGTAAACGTCCACATCCTCTTTCCGTGGCGGTGCGTTGGTCGTTCCGGGGCGCAGTCGATTCAGGCTGACGTAGATGCCGGTGTATCGGCCCTCGGCAGCTTGCTCCTCGGCGTATTCCGCGGCGGCCGCGTGGTCGGCGAAGACCCTGCCCGTCATCTCACCCGTGTCTCTCTTACAGCAGATCGCCACGGGACCGCCCTCGGGGTGCAGCCGTTCGAGGTAGTCGCGTATCTCGGCGAAATCGACCGCCCTCAGGGTATCGGGGATGGACAGGGCGGGGGCGGAGCCGGTATCCTCTTTTTCGATCACAAGGGACCTTTCTTCTTCGGACCTGGGCGGGTGCAACCGCCCGGGTCCTCATCCAAAAATTAGTCTTCGTGTTTTAGACCGCGCGGAACCGTTCCGCCAGCGCGCGTATCTCACGTGCCGCACGCCGCAGTTCGTGCCGCAGTCCGCGTTGCAACGCGGCCAGTTTCGTCGGGTGCAGCACGAGCGTGCCGCGTTCATATTGGGACACCAGCGTTTGTTGCATCCCGGCCAGCTGGCCCAGTCGGCATTGAGAGATGCGGGCAGCGCGCCGCACCCTTAGGAATTCGTCACGCGTCATTGATCGGTCACCTCGTTTCGTAGTGTTAAGAAATATAAGAACCGCTCCGCCGCTCATCCACTTGTCGCCACCGCCCGGTTCTTAACCGTTTCGTTAGAATGGCACCCGGGCGGCGTTCATCAGGAGAAAGGCCACCGCCCGGACGCTGGCCCACGTCGACGGACGGGCACTCGGAGCCGTCCGCCGCGTTTGGAGTCGAGGCGGCAAACCTCGACCAGGAGGCCGCGGGCCAAAGCGTGAATCTTCATTCTTGTGTCAGCAGGTCCTCGACCGGGCAGACCCCGATGGTGCCATCGCTCCACTCCACCACGGCGCCGGTCAACTTCACGACGCCCTTGCCACCGTGAACGCGGTGCTTGACGCGAGCGCCGGTGCTCGGACCATCGGGCCAGTTGCCTTGCTGTACGGCCTTCTTGAATCGACCGCCTTCGTCGTCGCCGCCCAGGCCGGCGTCGCTCATCTCACCGTTGCCGAACATCGAAGCCATGATTTCTTCTCCCTTTAAGCAGTTCCGGACACCCTAGGCGTCCTTCAACATGTCAAGGTGATGGACGGCCTGATCGCCCGGCCCATATTCGACGAGCGCGTGATCGCGATCCACCATCTTGACCACCTCGCAGGACACCCCACGTACCCAGACCGTTTGTCCCTCACCCACCGGCGCTCGTCGCGCGCGCCCGGCTGGCTCGCGCGCCTTCGTGATCTTTTCCTCGAGGTCGCTCACCAACCGCCGGAGTCGTTCGATGGAACGTGCCAGCTCCGCCGGGCCGGCTGGGCGATTCGCCTTCTTCATCGCCGGCCGCGACGAGACATCCAGCCCGGCGTCTCGCATGTCCACGCGCGGCGCGGGCGCCTTTGACGTGGTATCCCCGTCGAGGGGGTCCAGCCCGCATTCCTTCCATTTGTCGGTCGCCATCATCACCTCGCTCGTCGTGCCGCCCACTCGCGGGCCTGACGCTCGCGGGCCTCGGTCATCGCACGTTGTGCCTGTTCCTGCCGGTAGGTTTCCATGGCGTTCCGCCACAGCAACCCTCGCCGGTTGGCCTCGCGCATCGCCGCGCCCAGCTCCGCGTCCAGCCGGTTTTGTTCTTTCAGCGCGTCGTCGTATTCCGCGTGAAGTTTCGCGATCTCCTGCTCACGTAGCTGCCGGTCACGCAACTCGCTGAGTGCCTGCCACTCCGGGAGCAGCACCTCGCGCTCCTTCATCAGCTCGGCGATCTCCAGCTCCCAACCTCGCGCCTGCCTCTCGAGCGTGGCGCGTTGCTCAGACAACCCCACCGGGTCCGGTCCCTCGCCCCGGCTGTGGGCCAGCAGCGCGCGCTCCTCGCGGGCGCGCACGTCGGGGAGTTGCTCTTGCTTCGATCTCAGCTCGGCCAGACGCGCGTCGATCTTGGCGATCGCCGCCCGTACCTTCTCCAGTGGGTCCTTGGTCATTTGGTCTCTCCTTGGGACGCATGCTTTTGTCGCGCCGCCTCCAATATTTCGAGCGCCGCCTCGCAGCGCCGGGCGGCATCCTGAAACGCGACCGCGAAATCAGCACCCATCATCGTCCCGGTGCCGATGTCATCGGCCGCGAGGACGCTTCTCAGAGCCTCAGTTATCAGTGCGGTTAATTCCTCGTTCATGTGTTCCCCTCTTCCAGAAGAAACGGCGGCCAATCGACTCCGATATCGGGCAGGTCGAGTTGCAGTTCAGGAAAGGCCGGCAGTCGGCGGAAGTTGACCCAAACACCCAAGACGTATGTCATGGTCCACTTGGTGTTGAGCAGCCTGACCTCCAGCGTGCCTCGCCGGACGACCGCCGCGTCGATCAGGACGCCATCCCACGAGTCCGGCCAACAGCCCGCGACCGGAATCACGCGCAGCGCGGTACCGACGCGGTAAGCCGGATCGATCGAATGCCACGTTCGCCGGGTCGTCCGCGCCCAAAGCGGACCGGGCGCGAGCCAACGGCGCTCCGCCGCCACGTCCCTCAGGATGGCGAGCGCCGATTGCATTGCATCGGGTTCTCGCTTTTGCCGTCTCTTCTTCATTTTCACCAGTATTGACCGCTA
>Ga0070741_10001982_pt1 | contig 57679 bp, 46 predicted proteins | sample Coa_R1_4_FD_66440 | JGI IMG/M metagenome (GOLD analysis project Ga0070741, IMG submission 66440) | Surface soil microbial communities from Centralia Pennsylvania, which are recovering from an underground coalmine fire - Coalmine... | ecosystem: Environmental > Terrestrial > Soil > Unclassified ... | reverse complement strand
CGACAGTCTTTCTGACGAGGCTGAACCTCAAGGAGCACAACGTCGACCTCGACTTCTACATGCAGTTTAGGAAATTCATTCTCGGTCGTCAACCGGGAACAACTCTACTATACAAGGCGCTTGCAAAATTTGAACAAAACACGCGCCGCGAACGTCCATTGTCAAATTGCGCTGATTTGACCCTCTCCCCTATCCTAACTAAGATACCGCCAATGCTGTACAAAATCTATCGCGTACGCTCGTTTCTCATCCGTCTCTCCATCGCGCTCGCTCTCCCTCTCTCCTTCTCGTTTCTCGCGCTGTTTTCCCCCCCTCTCGCCGCCCAAGCGCCCCAACCGAACATCCTCGTCACACTCGCGCCGCTCGATCGCAAAACGCCCGTCGAACTCGCCGCGCTGACGGTGGACGCTGACATTCAAGAGACGGACGGACACACTATGGCGTCGGGCACGCTGACGTGGAAAGTGCACAACACCGATACGCTCAATGACACCACCATCGTCGTCGGTTTTCCCGCGCAGGCGAGCGCCAGCGCGATGTTTGACCCGACGCAATTTTCCGCGTTCCGCATGTTGGTAGATAACAAACCCGTTGTCCTCGCGCCGGGCACGGCGGACGTGGTGTACGGCGACGCCGCGCGCACCATCAATTGGTACACATTCGAACTGACGCTCAAGGCGGACGAAAAAAAAGAACTCACGGCAGAATTCACGCAAGATTTGGGAGACGGACTTTTTCCGCGTTTTACGTACGGCATGTTGGTCGGCAACCGCTGGAAAAATGAAGTCGGCTCGGCGCGCATCACCGTCCATTTTCCGGCGGAAACAACTGGCGAACAATTCATCGCGCTCGATCCGATTGTGCCCGACTTTGACGGCAAAAAGTTGACGTGGCTGTGGCAAAATCTCAATCCCGAAGCCGACCCGGGCGTTACGTTCATCCGCCCTTCGACGTGGCAAACTTTGTTGGACAAACGCGCCGCCGCCGCGCAAAATCCCGACGACGCGAACGCACAGCTCGAACTCGGACGCGTGTACCAAACGCTCGCGTCGCAAGCCTCGCCGCGCCGCGACAATTTTCTCGCGCAAGCGGTCGCCGCGTTGGAAACCGCCGCGCGTCTTGCGCCCGACAACGCGGACGCGGTGAAAACGCTCGCGCAGTTGTACGAACAACGCGCCGGCGCGGCAGCCGGTCCGCGCGACGCGAATTACATCGCGCTCGCGATGGCGCAGTGGCAAAAATTGATGGGCACCGCCGCCGACGCCGACGCGCGCAGGCAGCTTGCCGAAGACAGTTTTTATCTCGCGCTCGACGCGCACACGCGCGGCGAGTACGACCGCGAATTGAAATTCCTTGACGACGCGCGTAATTTTGCGCCCGACGGCGCGGGTCCGCTTTACACGCGCGACCGTTTGGAAAATCAAATCCAACTCGCGCATCTCGCCGCGGCGCGCGCCGACATTAACGCGGGCGCGATTTCGAATGCGCTGCGCCACGTGCGCGCAGTGTACGGCGACAGTTTTCAGCCCGCGACCAATCTGCCCGCCGACGCGCTCGCGTTGAACCACGCGCACATCAAAACGACACCGCAGCAGCGCGAAATTGTGTGGCAGTTTCTGCCCTACCCCGCGCCTTCGGACGCGGCGCGCGAGGCGGCGAATCAAGTTGTCACGGCGTTGAATCAAACCAACGCGGGACAGGCGCGTCTCGACGCCGACACGAACGGCTACACACTCACGCTCACGATTCCGTTTGCGAACGATAATGATTTACGCGAGCGCCTCGTGAAACTCGCGGCGGCATTGCCCGCGCGCAGCGATTGGGCGCTCGTGCGCGCGACGCTGGTGCCCGCCGCGTTGGAATTTTCAAACGGCGAGGATATTTTTTCGCAGCGCGTGCATTACATGGAGCAGGTGGATTTGGGAAACGGGCAAGCGGCGATTCAAAACACGCTCAACGAGATGAGCGCGACGATTGGCGCATTGAGCCGCGCGTCGCCCGACGACCAGGAAGCGCAGTTGAAACTCGCGCTGTTGAATCACGCGCAGCAGTGGTGGTTCAACGCGCTCGGCGCGCTGACGCTCGATTACGAATTGGACGCGGGCAACGGCGCGACGCGCACGTGGACCATTTCCATCGGCACGCCGCGCGCGCTGCAGTATGACGCGGAAGTGATTCGCGGCGAATGGTACGGGATTGGCGCGGTGGGCGCGGTGGTCGTCATTCTGTTCATCGTCGCAATCCTAACGCTCTTGACGCGACGCAAGAAAAAACCTTCTGGAGCGTAAAAAAATTTCGTGCGCTGCACGAAATTTTTTTTTACACTACTCTCACCACCAACCCTTTCAAATATTCTCCCTCAGGAAAATGCAAACCAATCGGATGGTCGGGCGACTGTCCGAGTTTTTCCACAATCTGCGCGTCGCGCTTGGCATCCACACTGGCGCCAAACACGATTTTTTGAAACAAATCGGGCGACACCAAACCCGAACACGAGAACGTAATCAAAAACCCATTCGGGTTCAACAATTGAAACGCCAGCATGTTCAAATCTTTGTACCCGCGCGTCGCGCGTTCCAAATGCGCGGCGGACGTCACAAATTTCGGCGGATCGAGAACAATCGCGTCGAATGTTCTGCCCTGCGCGCGATACTCGCGCAGTTTTTCAAAGGCATCCGCGACAACAAATTCTGCCATCCTGTACGGAACGTTCGCCGCAGCGTTCCCCGCGCCCGCAGCGTTCCCCGCGCCCGTGGCAGGAACGAAACGGCGTTCGTTCCGTACATTGAGCGCAAAATTCTCGCGCGCCAAATCCAAGGCGGACGCGGACGCGTCGAGATTCGTAACATGGGCATTGTTGAATTTCGCCGCGTACACGCCGAACGCGCCGGTGTACGCAAACGCGTTCAACACCGCGCCGCGCAAATACGGCAGCGCGCGTTGGCGATTGGCGCGCTGATCGAGATAAAATCCTGTCTTGTGCCCACGTTTCACATTCACCCAAAATCGCAAATCATTCTCGACGATTTCGATTTTGTCCGGCGGCTCGGCGCCCCACAACACGCCCGTCGTTTCTGGCAGCCCTTCCTTTTTTCGCACATCCACATCACTGCGTTCAAAAATACCGCGCGCCGCGTTCCCCTCTCCTTGCAGGAGAGGAGCTAGGGGTGAGGTCGTCAGCGCCTCCACAATTTCTTGCTTATGTAACTCGGCGCCGAGTGTGAGAAATTGCGCGACGAAAAAATCCGCATACCGATCAATCACCACGCCCGGCAAAAAATCCGATTCGGCGTTGACGACGCGGTACGCGTTGAGCGTTGGAACGTTGGAACGTGCCAACCATGCGCTCTGTATCCGCCGCCGAAAAAACTCGCGGTCAATTTTTTCTTCGCGTTCCCACGTCCACACGCGCGCAACGATTTGCGAACGCGAATTGTACGCCGCGCGCGCGAGCCAAATGCCACCCGCGTCGAACACATCCACCGTATCGCCGTCGTGCGCGTGTTCGACACGTTGGATTGCGCCAGAAAAAATCCACGGGTGATGATGTAACAGCGGTTTTTCTTTGCCGCGTTTGAGATAGATTTTTCCCGGCATAGCGAGTCAGCGGATTATTCAAAGCGGATGAGGGAATGCGGCGCGCGTTTCATCCGCTTAGCCTGACAAGCCATCACGCACCACGCGACTCGATTAGGAATATACGTGATGACTTGGCACCGCTTTGCCCTTCCGCTGTCCATCCTCTCCACCGATTTGAAATCAGCGTTTGAACAAGGCAAAAAACCCAAAACAAATGCCTTGCGCGGCGTTGTTTTCCCCCACGCCTTGTTCAGGCGTCAAATTCCATTCAATGATGCCCATTATTCCAAATTCTTGAAAAACTCGACACGCAAAATATGTTCCGTCGCGTCACTCACGCCCGCGCGTTCATCCTCCCGATACCCCACCACCCACAACACCTTTTCCTCATCCGCGAGAATCGGAATGAACTCGCGCACATGACGCGGAATTTTTTCATCAATCATAAATTCGTGCAGTGACTTGTGTTTGCCGCCCATCCCGCGCGGCGCAAAACGTTCGCCCGGCAATCGCGTCCGCAGCGCGAGCTTGCCGCGAATTTTTTCAGCATCGAGCAAAATCTCCCACTTTCCGCTTTCCACTTTCCACTTTCCGCTTTCCACTTTCCACTTTCCGCTTTCCACTTTCCACTTTCCGCTTTCCGCTTTCCACTTTCCGCTTTCCACTTTCCACTTTCCGCTTTCCGCTTTCCACTTTCCGCTTTCCGCAATCCGCACTCCCCAATCACTGTCTTCCAACATACGCTCGTCTCCGACATTCAACACGATTTTTTCATCATGCAGCAGCAGCGGCGCGTCGGGCAGCGGCAGATGTTCGCCGATGGTGAAATCGTCGTAGCCGACGACGAGGAGCAGCCCTTGCGGCAGAGTGGCTTCCGCGCCCGCGTCTTTTTCGGCGGCGACGCGGCGCGCGTTTTCAATGTGCGCATAACCGATATTTTTCAAACGCCGCAGCCGCGCGACCGCTTCGCGCAAGACGCCGCGCTGTAAATTGACCGGCAGCGCGCGGAACCATTTTTTGTCCAAGACCAGCGCGCCGTCCGCTTCATGCGCCATGCGGTCAAAAATGCCGAGCACGTTTTGTTGAATGTACGCGTAATCGTCGGCGATGGAACGCGCGCTGTGCCGCAAGACCTCGCGCAAATTCGGATTGATGGTTTCCAGATACGGAATCACTTTGTGCCGCAAACGATTGCGCAAAATCGTCGTATCAAAATTGGTCTCGTCCACGCGCGGCTGCAAATTGTTCTCGGCGCAGTAACTTTCAATTTCCTCGCGTGTCACATCGAGCAGCGGGCGTATCAAATCCGTTCCGAATTCCGCATTCCGAATTTCGCTTTTGTATGCCATGCCGCGCAAGCCCGCCAAACCCGCGCCGCGCAAAAAATGCAGCAGAATCGTTTCGACCTGGTCGTCGGCATTGTGCGCCACCGCAATCGCGTGCGCTCGAACCTGCTGCGCCGCGCTCACTAAAAAACGATAGCGCAGCAGCCGCGCCGCTTCTTCAATCGAAAATTGATTTTCCTCCGCATAGCCGCGCACATCCCAACGCGCGCTCGCGGCGGGCAAAGCCCATTCGCGCGCCAGCCACAACACAAACTCTTCGTCCGCGTCCGAATCTTCGCCGCGCAGTTGATGATTCAAATGCGCCACATGCAGCTGCAGCGCCATTTCGGGCGCGAGCGCTTTCAACACATGCAGCAGCGTGAGCGAATCCGCGCCGCCGGAAACGCCGACGACGACTGTCGCGCCGTACTGCAAGAGTTCGTGTTCGTGAATCGTGCTGCGGGTTTTTTCGATGAGGGACATTTGTATATCCTGTCACGTTGGAACGTTGGAACGTTCGAGCGTTCAACTCTCCCGGCTATCTGCGCGCAGCGCGGCGCATGCGCGGAATATTTAGCGCGAGCGCGAGCGGCAAGGCGATGAACAACACGCCCAACGCGCCGTACAACAATCCCGTGCCGCCGACGACGGCTAACGCATTGATGACGACCTGCACCAACGCAATCAGCAGAATCATCAATCCGTCGAGCAGCGGCGCGGCAATCATCATTGCAAACAATTGTCCACTGCCGCGAAAACGAATTTTGCGAATGCGTCCCATCATGTACATGAACGCGGCGCCCATGACGCCCCACGCGAACGGCAGATAAAACGGCACGCCGTTCAAAAAGTCAAGCGATTCGGACGGGTATGTCCACCAGCGCCATTGCACGCCTGTCGCGTCGAGCGGCAGCAGCAGCGCGGGCGTCAGCAAAAACATCCAATACATCATCGCGCGCAAATCGGTTTCGTCGGCAAAAATTTTCGCCAGCGTGTAGGCGAGATACAAAATCGCCGGATAAAACATCACCGCTAACGAAGGCGCCGCGCCAATGCTCAGAAACGCCTCGTCGAATGCCAGCTGCTGAAGGACGACCAACAGACTGAACAGCAGCAGCGAAAAAATATAGCCGATGAAAAACCACTGCTGCGCATAGCGCCGCCCTTCGGTATTCCAGGAATGAAACAAACACGCGGCGAACAACACCACCGCGAGAAATTGTGCCGCGAGCGTTGTATCTGCCATCTTCAACGGCGTCCTTTCACAGCCAGCACGATTGCCCAAAGCAGCGCCGGCGCAAATGCCCCATACACTGCGCCCGCCGCGCCGCCGAGCACATCCAAAATCAAAAGCGCGAGGAACAAAAGAGCGAGGGCAAGCAAAGGGAATTGGAAGGATGAAGTGTTCATGTGGGATATAATACGGCGCAGACTTTTGAAAATTATATCACAAGGCAAAAAAGAGAATGCTGAATGATGAATGCTGAATGCCGAATGACATTGCGCATTCTCCATTGTCCATTGTGCATTGTGCATTGAACATTGCGCATTCTCCATTGTCCATTGCGCATTAGGCATTGCGCATTTACTATGGTTGGTTTCAGCGAACTGCGAAAAAAATCGCTCGCGTGGCAGATGGAAATCAGCGCGGTGGAAAAAATCTATGCGCTCGATTGGCTGCTCAAAGGCATCGCGGACCGCGCGCCTTTGTTCGAGGGCTTGACCCTGCGCGGCGCGTCGGCGTTAGCGCACGCGTATTTTGAAAATTATCCGCGCGTTGAGGACGCCGAATTTGCGCGCGCCGCGAGTTTGGACGATGCCGCGCTGGAACGCGAACTCGACGCGGCGCGGGATGACGCCGCGCGCGCGTCGGGCTTGCAATTCAAACGGCACAGTTTTCAGGCGACCGAAGCGCGCGTCGAGTTCACCGGACCGCTGGGGCGGCGCTCTGCCGCGCAGCCGTTACTGGTCGCGCGGTTCGTGACCGCGCCGCCGCGCCTCGAGCCGCCGCCGCGCGCGCTGCTCCACCCGTTCGCCGAGCCGTACGACGCGCACGTGCGCGTGGTGGCGTTGGAAGAATTGGCGGCGGAGCGCCTTGTGCTTTACATGCAAAAACCGCGCGCCCGCGACGTTTTCGATTTGTGGTTTATTGTGGCGTACGGCGCGGACGCATTGGACGAAACGCAAACGCGCGCGCTGGCACAGCGCATTGCCGATGAAAAACGCGTTGCTTTGCGCCCGACGCTCGACGCCGCCTACGCGCCCCTATTGGAACGCGCGTGGGAAAACGCGCTGAAAAACGTTCGCCCGCACCCGCCGTTTGCCCAAGCCCGCGCCGCCATCGAGCAGTGGCTTGGCAAAACCACTTGAACGCGCCCATGAAAGATAACGCCGAACGGAAACACCAAGCATTGAAAACGCCTTTTTCTTTGCGTTTTTTGCGCGGGCAGGCGATTGCAACTGTAATCATTCTATCACGCAAAAATTGTTTGCGGCTGGGCTTTTTATGCATATAATGGAGTGCCTATGTTCGAGACACTCTCTGACAAACTTGAAGGCGTTTTCAAGCGCCTTTCGGGCAAAGGCAAGCTGACCGAAGCCGACGTTGATGTGGCGCTCCGCGAAGTGCGCCTGGCGCTCTTGGAAGCGGATGTCAACCTCAAGGTCGTTCGTCAATTCCTTGACCGGGTGCGCGTGCGCGCGGTGGGCGCCGAAGTGCTTCAATCGCTGACGCCCGCGCAGTCGGTGATCAAAATCGTCAATGAGGAATTGATTGCCACGTTGGGCGAGCCCGCCAAATTGGACCTTTCGGGCGCGGCGCCGCACGTGCTCATGCTCATCGGTCTGCAAGGGTCCGGCAAAACGACTACGGCGGCGAAACTTGCGCTGCACCTCCGCAAACAGGGACAGCGTCCGCTCCTCGTCGCCGCCGATACCCGCCGCCCCGCCGCGATTCAGCAATTGCAAACACTCGGCAAACAATTGGACATGAGCGTGTTTGCCGAAGACGTCAAAGTTCCACCGCCGCAGATTTGTGTGGACGCGGTAAAACACGCCGCGCAATCCAACTACAGCGTCGTCATCTTGGATACGGCAGGACGTTTGCACATTGACGATGAGTTGATGCAGGAGCTCGAACAGGTCAAGCGCCGCACCCAACCGCAAGAAACGATTCTGATTGTGGACTCGATGACCGGTCAAGAAGCCGTTCGCGTCGCCGATGAGTTCAACCAGCGCGTCGGACTGACCGGTTTGATTTTGACCAAAGTGGACGGCGACGCGCGCGGCGGCGCGGCATTGTCGGTGCGTTCGGTCACGGGCGTTCCAATCAAATTCCTCGGCGTCGGCGAAAAACCCGACGCATTGGAACCCTTTTACCCGGACCGACTCGCCTCCCGCATCCTCGGCATGGGCGATGTCTTGACGCTCATTGAACGCGCCCAACAGAATTTGGACCAGGAGCAAGCGCGCAAGGCAGCCGAAAAAATGCTCAAGGCGCAGTTCACGCTCGAAGATTTTCTGCAGCAGATGCAGCAAATCAAAAAGCTGGGACCGCTCACCCAAATTATGGGCATGATTCCGGGCTTTTCGCAAATGGCAAAAGAGATTCCGGAAGATGTGACCGAAAAACAATTCAAACGCATCGAAGCGATTATTCATTCGATGACGCCGGAGGAACGCCGCAATCCGGACATTTTGAACGCGCGCCGCCGCCAACGCATCGCCACGGGCAGCGGCACAACGGTTCAAGATGTGAATGAGCTGATGCGCGAATTCAAGCAAATGCAAAAACTGATGCAGCAAATGGGACGCGGCGGCAAAGGCGGACGTGGTCTGCCGCGCCTTCCGGGATTTCCGGGACTTGGATAAGAAAATAATCTTGTCATGCCAAAGCCGGTGAGACATCTCTACATTCGCAGATCGAGATTTCTCGCTCCGCTCGAATGACACATTCATCGTAATCTTGCGCGCCTCGCTATTCGCGATAGGCGAGGCGCGATGAACAAAGGAGAAAACCCTTTAGCCATGGCTACGAAAATCAAATTGACCCGCATGGGCATGAAAAAACAACCGACCTATCGTGTGGTCATTCAAGAAGCACGCAGTAAACGTGACGGCAAGTTTATCGAAAATCTGGGCTTGTACGACCCGCGCCAAAACCCGCCGCTCGTACAGCTCAAAGCCGACCGTGTCAATTATTGGCTCAAAGCGGGCGCCACTCCCACCGATTCCGTCGGACGCTTGCTCAAAATGGCAGGCATCACCGACAAATACTATCATCAACGCAAAAAGACCAACGTTCCGGCGACAGCAGAGGGCGCGGAAACCAAAACCGAAGGTTAGGTCGCTTGCAGTGCACCCCGCTGTTCGATTGCGTAACGAGATTGATGTGCTCAAAAACGTTTCCAACGCAAGCACATCCGTCAGGCGCAAAGTAAGAGAGAAAGTACCGTGAACATTCAAGAACTCGTCGAATACATCGCCAAATCTTTGGTAGACGACCCGAATCAGGTCCGCGTCAAGACCACCGAAAACGCGCACGCGTTGAATGTCGAACTGCAAGTCGCGCCGGAAGACATGGGGCGCATTATCGGCAAAGGCGGTCGCGTCGTAAATTCGTTACGCACTCTCGTTCGCATCGCCGCCATTCGGCAAGGCAAACGCGCCACGCTGGAAATTTTGGACAGCAACGGCAATGTGAGCCACCCGAACGCGGAATCGCTGAATCACGCGTAAACAAAGGTAGGGGCAAAGCATTTTCACCTATCACCGCGCCGCTCATTGCGTACGCGATGGAAAATGCTTTGCCCCTACAAAATTATGTCCGACGACACCCAACGCTACCTCGTCGTAGGAGAAGTGCTCAAACCGTGGGGCTTTCGCGGCGACTTGAAAATAAAAATTATTACCGATTACCCCAACCGTTTGCTCAAACACAAAACGCTGTATCTTGGTCCCCATGCGCGCGCGTATCAAGTGGAACGCGCGCGTTTGCATTCCGGCTACATGCTGGTGAAATTTGTCGGTTTCGATACCGACGCCTCTGTTGCCAAACTGCGCGGCGAACTTGTCCAAATCGCCGAACAAGACGCCGCCAAACTCAAAAAGGGACAGTACTATCACCACCAAATCATCGGCTTGACCGTCGTCACCGCCGACGGCGAAACGCTCGGCGCGATTTCGCAAATCCTCGAAACGGGCGCGAACGATGTATATGTGGTGAACACGCCCTCCGGCAAAGAGCTCTTGCTCCCCGCCATCAAAAGCGTCATCAAAAAAATTGACCTCGACGCCAAGACCATGACGGTAGAATTGATACCGGGATTGGTGGATTTGTAACTCACCTTACGCAACGCCTGTCATTTCGAACCGCTTCTGCGGCGATGCAGTTCAGCGCCGAAATCTCACGCTGAAAAACCGAGATTTCTCGCCGAGTTCACCCCGAAGAATTGAGGGGTTCGAAATGACCTGCGTAACACGAGTTTGTAAAACGCGCAAAATAAAAGCACATCCGCTAACAGTGCAAGGAAGCGGACGCCGTTCGTCCGATGCATCGCCTTCGACACCTGAGCAAGGCGGGCACAAAACCACGCGCAAAAGCAATACTGCACCACCCGCTTTGTTCCTCACAATGCCTTCATCTGCCGTCGAATTCCATTCGACGAACAAGCGCGTTTGACACACCGTATCCCCCGTGCTATTCTCGCGACGTGACGGATATTCGTTACTTTATTGGTTTTAATCGCGTCAGCGGCATCGGTCCCGCGAAACTGCAAAAGTTGTTGGATTTTTTTGGCGATTTGGAAACGGCGTGGACGGCAGGCGCGTTCGAACTCGCGCAAGCAGGACTCGATAAACGCGCGATTGAAAATCTCCTCCTTGCGCGCAAGGAATGGAATCTCGACGCGGAAGTGGAAAAAGCGCGCAAGGCGTGCGACGCGATTCTCACATGGGACGATGACGCCTATCCGCGCCGCTTGAAAGAAATTCCGCTCCCCCCCCCCGTTTTGTACATCAAAGGAAAACTTGCGCCCGAAGACGATTGGGCGCTCGCCGTCGTCGGCACGCGGCGCGCCAGCGCGTACGGCAAAGAAATTGCGCGCACGTTATGCGCCGAACTTGCGCGCAACAAGATGACGATTGTGAGCGGTTTGGCGCGCGGGATTGACGCCGCCGCGCATGTTGCCGCGCTCGACGCGCAGGGACGCACCCTCGCCGTGTTGGGCAACGGCATTGACCAAATCTATCCGCCCGAACACGCGAAACTCGCGCGCATGATTGCGGAACGCGGCGCGCTCATCAGCGATTATCCCGTCGGCATGAAACCGGACGCCGCGAATTTTCCCGCGCGCAATCGCATCATCAGCGGTTTGTCGCTCGGCGTATTATTGGTCGAAGGTGACGAACAAAGCGGCGCGATGATTACGTGCGAATTCGCGTTGGAGCAAGACCGCGAAGTGTTTGCCGTGCCCGGCAATATTTTTCGCAAAGAATCGCGCGGACCGAACAAGCTTATTCGCGAAAGTCGCGCCAAACTCGTTACGCGCGTCGAGGACATTCTCGAAGAATTGAACCTGACGATGATTGCGGAAAAGCAGCAGGTGCGCGCGATGGTGCCCTCGAACGAGACCGAAGCCGTGCTGCTCCAATATCTCTCCACCGACCCGACGCATGTGGACGAGCTGCGTCAACAAAGCGGTTTACCGATTGCGCAGGTCACTGCCACTCTTGCATTGATGGAACTCAAAGGGCTGGTCGTGATGGAGCCGAACATGATGGTTCGCCTGCCTTATTGAGCGCGCACACCTCACCCATTGATTTTCGCAACCTCAAAGGAATTGGCGACCGCCATCCACAATCAGCGTTTGCCCGGTCACAAAATCACTGGCAGACGACGCAAAGAAAAGCGCCGCGCCCACCACATCGTCCGCCTGTTCCGCGCGTTTCAATGCGCCGCGTGTGACGCCGTACTGCTCCGCGTTTTCGATCAATCCCAAACTCGCGTCGGTCAACGTAAAACCCGGCGCGAGCGCGTTGACGGTGATGCCAAAATCGCCCGCTTCCCGCGCCAACGCGCGCGTGAGCGCAATGACCGCGCCTTTGGATGCCACATAATGCGCCCACTGCGGCGAGCCGCTGTACACCGTCGCCGATGCAAGATTGATGATTTTGCCGCGTCCCCGCTGTTTCATGTACGGAAAGACGGCTTTGGCGCACAGCCACACACCTTTGAGATTCACCGCCAACACACGGTCCCACACATCGCTGTCGAGTTCATAAAACGGCTTGCGTTCCAAGCCCGCATAAATCGCCGCATTGTTGACGAGAATATCAATCTGTCCGAACGCGGCGGCGACCTGACGCGCCATCGCCTGCGTGGACAGTTCGTCGGCGACGTTGACCGGCACTGCCACCGCGCTGCCGCCGCGCGTTTGAATCAACGCCGCGGTCTCTTGCGCGCCCGACGGGTTGATGTCGGCGGCGGCGACGGCGGCGCCGTGTTCCGCGAACGCGAGCGCAAACGCGCGTCCCAGTCCGCCCGCTGCGCCAGTGACAATGGCGGTTTGATGCTCCAGCGTCTTCATACGTCATCGTCGTTCGCTTGACCGCTGGCGTACAATGCGCGCGTGCGCGCCATTTCTTGATGCGCGAGCTCCGCCCCTTTTTCGGTCAACATCCACGACGGAATTTTCGATTCGACGTAATCCATAAACTGCTGCGGCGTTTGATTGTACCAATGGCGGCAGATGCGCGTGGCGGTTGCGCTAAAGCGCCACAGTTTGTCCGCGTCTTTGACAATCGCATCTTCGAGCGAGTGGGGGGGGGGATGCGAATCGTGCCCGTCAATGATTTTTTGAATCGCCGCGATTTTGTCCGGCGGATAATTCAACTCGCGCAGCATTTCGCCCGCGAGCCGCGCGCCTTCTTGTTCATGCAAACGCGTAATGTCCGCGTTCCAGCCAATCGGCGCGCCGGCGAGACCGTCGTAATGCGTTTCGGCGGGCACATGGAAATAGCCAATGTCGTGCAAAAGAATCGCGGGCAGCACGATGGCGGCATCCGCTTCGGGATACGCGGCGAGCAATTGCCTGGCATACTCGTACGCCATCGGCAAATGAATTTCATTCGAGCGCGTTTGCCAATACGGTTCCGCGCGTTTGTAAATCTCATCGTAAATGGTGGACATGAGAGTGTGAAGATTGGAGATTGGAGACTGCTTACCGCTCTTTACGTCAAGACATCAATCAACAATTCGTCGCGCGCAATGGCTAAACGTTCGTCCGCCACATCGCGCGCGGCTTGCGTGTAGAGCGTCGGATACACTTCTTGTTCGAGATACTGCACGTAACGCGCGGGCGTGTACTTGTGCCAGTCGCACGCGACGGCGATACCGGTCGTCGTAAAACGCCACAATTTGTCGGCATCTTTCATCAACTCGTCTTCGCGCGATAACGCGTGTTTGCGCGAATCGTGCCCGTCAATGAGAGTGACCACTTGCTCAATCACCGCGTCGGGATAATCCAGCGCGCGCAAAATTTCGCGCGCGATTTCGACGCCGAGCTGTTCGTGCAAGACGCGTACGTCATTGTCCAACACTTGCGTCATGTTGGGACCAAACGCTTTGTCGAAAATTTCCTGCGCGTCAATTTTTGCCCAACCCGTATCGTGCAGCAAAACGGCGAGTAACACCACCTCGCCGTTGGCTTCGGGATGCGCGCGCAGAATTTCTTCCGCGCAGTGATATGAAATCGGCACATGCACGTCGTTCTTGCGCGCGCGCAAGTACGGTTTCGCGGCGCGCCATACCGCCGCATGGCGTTCGGTGGTCATGAAAAAAATTTGTAGTAACGAATTTATTCGTGCGGCACAATACGCCGCGAACGAATGAATTCGTTACTACGAGCACGCGCGCTAATTCAACAATTCGACTTGTCCCTTGCTGCCGTCCACGCGAATACGCTGACCCGTTTTGATGGTCTGGCTCGCGTTGCCGGTGCCGGTGACGGCGGGCAAGCCGTATTCGCGGCAGACAATCGCGGCGTGCGACATCATGCCGCCAATGTCCGTGACCGCCGCGCTGATTTTGGCAAAGACCGGCGCCCAACTCGGCGCGGTGACTGGCGCGACCATGATTTCGCCTTCTTGAATTTCGTCGAGTTGGTCCGCGCTGTTGATGATGCGCGCAACGCCTTCGACGGTGCCGGGCGAAGCTGCCATGCCCGTAATACCACCGCCATCGCCCGTACCGCCGAGCCATTTCGCCACGCCGTCGGTAGTGATGCCCCACAGCATGATGGTGAACGGTTCGGTGATGACTTCAGGTGGCGCGTTCAACGCAGGCTGCGGGCGTTGGGTCTGCAAGGCTTGAATGATTTTCTTGCGGCGCGCGATTTCGGGGGGCCAATGCATCGGACCAATCGGGTCAATGCCGACTGCCCACGCGTTGCCGTAATCGAACAACGTGGGAATCAATTCTTCGCGGCGCAGATAAAACATATCGTCTTCGTCTTGCCAAAAGCCCGCTTTCATCAACACGCGGCTGAGGTCGCGCATCTTGCGCCAAAAGACGCCGAGCGACCAATGCTCGATATAAAAGTTGTGATTTTCGACGTACGGAAAGACGACGCGCGCGAGCCCGAGCTTGCCTTCAAAATTCGCGCGCGCTTCGTCGTCGGGCAGCAGCGCCATGTATTCGTTGGTGATGCGGTCGCGTTCAGCGGCGACGGCGGCGGTGGGGCGTTCAATCTCCTGCCCCTGTTCGACACGTCCGATATAGTTCCGCAAGAAACCGAACGGAATGTCGAGATGGTCGAGCCACACCTTGTCATCGGAATAGAAACCGTTGCCCGACGAATAGTTGAACCACGGATGTTTCGCCGCTTCCCACACGTCGAGCCATGGCTGTCCGTTTGGCAATTTGGCGACGGCGGCGAGCGCGTCATCCACACTGCCCTGCTTCAACGCGTCGGCAACGCCGAGCTGCACCGCGAGTTTCGCGAGTTTTTTCAATTCGTCGTCAGGGCGGAACAAATCCACGTCAATGCCCTGCACCATTTTCGCGATGCCCTGGTCGGGGATATTCGGAAAGGTCTGTTTGCAGAACATGAAAAAGTCGAGGTACGCGGCGTACCCGAGATTCAAAAATTCGAAATGATACTGCCACGCCTTGTACGCCAGCTGCACCGCGCGTTCGTACCCCGTAATCAGGTCCCACGTGTTGTCGAGACCTTTGCCGTCGAACACCCACTGCTTGTCAATCACATCCGGCAGCGGCTCGAAATGAATGCTTTCGAGTTCGTCCACCACCGCGCGGATTTTGTTGTGCCAGTTCTCGATGAGCGCGTTCCAATTTTGGAAATAAAATCCCGCGCGTTCGAGAAAGTGCGGCACGCGTTCGCCGATTTGTTCGGGCGGCACGCCGATGGGACTGAGATACAGATACCCGTTCAGAATGTGGTAATCAATTCCGTTCGCGGGCGGAATCAGCCATTGCCGCGTGTTGTATTGCCCCAAGCATTTGATGGCGAATTCGACCATGATGACGTCAAAGGGTTTGAAGACGCGGGGCCAATGCATGGAATCGCAAAACCAAAACTTTTGGTTTTCGATCTCTTTACGATCTTCGCGAAAGACCAAAAAGTATGGATACAACTCGCGCCAACCTTCGCCGCCGGGGGGCGTTGGCACATCATAGGGGCTGGGGAATTGGTTGTGACCGTTCGCAGACATGGCAGGGTTTCCTCCTTTGGAATTGTCGCGTTAGCGCGTATCGCCTATCGCCTTGACTGACTGACAACTGATGACTCAACATTGACCATCCGGCAGCAAATCTAAAATCTGCAATCTAAAATCTGAAATTCTACGCGTCCCATTCCACCCACACGTGCAGCGGACCGCGCGACATCATGTTGGGCAGATACTCAATCGTCTGGTTCGGCGCGAGCCGCAGGGACGGAAAACGCTGCGTCAATTCTTCCAACGCGACGCGCATTTCCAAACGCGCCAGCGGCGAACCCAAACAATATTTCACACCGTACCCGAACGTGAGATTTTCTTTGGCGTTTTCGCGCTCGAGGTCCAATGTATTGCCGTCTGGAAAAACTTGGTCGTCGCGATTCGCGGAACCGATGACCATGAGCAGCGGCGCGCCTGCCGGCAAAGCCACGCCGCCGAGCGTCACCGGACGCGTGGTGATGCGCCGCCACGTGAAAATGGATGGACAATAGCGCGCCAATTCTTCGACCGCGTGCGGAATCTTGCCGGGGTCGCGGCACAACTCTTCCCAGTACGTGCGCGGCGACAAGAGCGACTTGATACTTTCGGCTAACGTGTGGCTCGTCGTTTCGTGCCCCGCAAACAACAGCGTGTAGCAGACCGTCGCCATTTCCATCCGCGTGATGGTTTTGTCGCCCGCGTTGTAAATGCGCACGAGGTCGCTCGGCAAATCGTCCTGCAACTTTTCAAAACGTTTGTCAATGAGGTCGTTGCAGTATTTCCAATACTTGACGAGGTTGTGCGCGTGTTCGGTCAAGTCCTGACCCGGTGTGGTATAGCCCCATTGCAAGACGATGCGGCTGTACGCCCACCGTTTCACATTCGGCACATCTTCGTCGGGAATGCCGAGCAGCATAAATAAAACGAGCGCGGGCAAATCGTACGTCAATTGCCGCACAATGTCCGCGCGTCCGCCCGTAAAGCCGTCGAGCAATTCGTCAACGCGTGCGCGAATCGGTGTTTCGAGTGAACGAATGCGCTGTGGGGTGAACGCTTTGTTGATGAAGCTGCGAATGCGCGTGTGGTCGGGCGGCATCCGTCCCGACAAACCGGAATACACTTTGAAGCCGCCGTCGTCCAAAATCTTTTGCACTTCGGGCGGCGGTTGAATCATCGGCGTGCCGGAAATGGCGGATGAAAATGTCTCCAAATCTTTGAAAATGGATTTGACATCTTCATAGCGCGTGACGACCCAGTATCCGATGCGCGCGTCATAAAAAATCGGTTGCTTTTTGCGCGCCAAATCGTAAAAGGGGAACGGGTCGCTCATTTCGAGCGGGTCGAATTGCGCGGCGATGGATTCCTGCACGTTGACCATGTGTGACCTCCTATGAGTCCTTCTTTTTGGCGAGCGGCGCCATCAGCGTATTCAAAACACTATGGATTCCAAACTGCGGAACAAAGTCGCCGCGCGGCGCGGCTTTTTGTTTTTGACTCCACACCGTTTCGGGACGACTCTGCAACACAATCACGTTGTTGGGTTCGGGCAAATCCGCGTCAATCGCCCATTCCACATCCTGCGGCACGCCGTAAAATTGCTCGGCGCGTTTTGCAATCTTGGCAACGGCGAGCACCTGCGCGCGCGTGAGCGACGGCTGGGTGCGGCGTGCGTCGTGAATTTCGCGCTCCACCACGCGCCGTCCTGCCGCGTCGGCAACCATTTCCGCCTGTTTGTCGGAAATTTTTTCGTTGACGAGCTCGAGGAGCACTTTGTCCACCACAAAATTGTCCGGCGTCACATTGCCGCCCACAATCATTTCGCCCAAGCCCCAACTCGCGTCAATGACAATTTTCGAGCGGTCGCCGTTGATGGGATTGAGCGTCATGGCAACGCCCGCGCTCGACGCATTCACCATTTTTTGGACGGCAACGCTCATGAGCACTTTTTCATGCGGGAAACCGTGATCGTACCGATACGAAATCGCGCGCGCCGAGTACAGACTGGACCAACATTTGCGTACGAGCTCCACCACCGCGTCCGCGCCGACTACCCACAAATAAGTGTCCTGCAAGCCCGCGAAACTCGCGCCCGGCAAATCTTCGTCTGTCGCGCTCGAACGCACCGCCACCGGCACATCCGGCACGCCGACTTGTTCACACAAATCGGCGTACGCGTCGCGCAGCGCCTGTTCCAATTCCGGCGGCAGCGGCATTTCTTCAATCAATTGGCGGATGGTGCGACTGACCGATTCTTCTTCACGCACCTGCGCGGGGTCGAGGCGTTCGAGCCAGCCGTGAATACATTCACCCAAACTGTTGGTCGCCAAAATGCGCGCATACGCGTCGGTCGTCACCGCGAACCCGGGCGGCACGGGCGCGCCCGCCTGCATCATCGCGCCCAACGACGCGCATTTGCCGCCGACGCGCGCGCGGGCGGATTTTTCACACTGCTCGAACGGCAAAATGTATCGTTCGCGCGGCGTCAAGGCGCGACGGCGCGCGGTCGTATCCCATTCCATATACAAGTGCGCGACAGGGAGAAATGGCAGCGGCGGCGCAAAAGCAAAGCTTGCGCGCTCGACGCGGCGCACGCGCGGCAAGCGATGCGTCAATTCTTCCAGTGTCACGCGCAGCAGCAGACGCGCGAGCGGCGCGCCCAAACAATAATGACTACCCTGTCCAAAGGCGAGATGTTCCCGCGCGTTTTTGCGGCGCACATCCAAAACGTCGGCGTCTTGAAAAATCGCCGCGTCGTGATTCGCCGCGCCGAGCGCGAGCAAAAGTTCCGCGCCTGCCGGCAGCTCCGCGCCGTCCAACGTCACAGGTTTGGTCGTCCGCCGCCGCCACGCAAATTCTGACGGCGCACAGCGCAGCAATTCTTCGACGGCGTTGGGAATCAACACCGGGTGATGCGCGAGCGTCTCCCATTGTTCCGGCTGCGCGAGCAGTGTTTGCAAGCCACCGCCGAGCCGATTAAGCAAGGTTTCGTGCCCGGCAATCAGCTGTGCGCAACAAAGCGAAACGATTTCCGATTGTGAAATGGCGGCGGGGTCTGCCCGCGCCAACCGCGCAAGTTCGCTCGGAAAATCGTCTTGCGGCGCGTTCATACGTTGTGCGACGAGGTCGCGCACGTATTCGCCGTACGCAATAAGATTTTGCGCGTGCGGCATTTGCTCTTCTGCCGAAACGCTGCCCCATTTCAAAAGTAAACGGCTCTGCTCCCACTGCCGCACACGCGCAATGTCGTGTTCGGGAATGCCCAGTAGTTTGAACAAAACGAGCGCGGGCAATTCCACCGCCAATTGATTTGCCAAATCCGCGTGCCCCGCGTCGGCAAATGCATTCACGAGGCGGTCCACGATGGCGCGGACGCGTGGCTCGAACGCGTTCATTTGGCGTGGACTAAACGCGCGGCTCACGACCGCGCGCAAGCGCGTGTGGTCGCCGGGTGACAATTCCGCAAAAGCGCCCGCCGCGCTCGAACCACTTTCTGCGAAAAGGGAGGCGTGCGGATGCGCGGCGCTGTGCGGCACAACCGGCGCAAAGGTTTCCACATCCAGTAGAATGTTTTTGATGTCGCGATAACGCGAAACGATCCAGCAGCCCCATTGGGCATCGAACGTAAGCGGCGCATTGGGCTGCGCGTTTGCGTACAAGGTGAACGGATGCGTTGCCGTCAAAGGCGTAACGGCGCCCGCGTGGGCAGAGGAGGCGAATTGCTCGGCAAGATGACCATGGCTCGGCGTCATTGACAGACTCCTCCATCGGAGAGTGTTTCCATGCGAGAAAAAAGTTATTGGATTTTTTCCGTGATACGCGAGGCAAATCTAGCAAAGAGGAAAGTGCCGTACTTGCAATTACCGTGAAGTCAAAACAACCCACAACGCGCGCATCGGCTTGTCGCCGTGATTGGTCAAACGATGAGGAGTGGTCGAATCAAAAATGATGCTGTCGCCTTGACACAAGGTGTAACGCTCAAAGCCCAATTCGATCGTCAAAGCCCCGTCCAACACCAAGCCAAATTCGCGCCCGATGTGATGTGACATTCGGTCGCCGGACGTGGCGCCGGGCGCATACGTGATTTCCAGAAATTCAGCGCCCGGTTCGGCGTGCGCGGTCAAACGCGCCCACTCGATACCGCCTTTGAGCGAAATGGTCGGGCGCATGTTGCCGTGCAGAATCACAGGCGCAGCATGTCCCTGTTCGAGCTCAAGCGCGTTGGCATCCAGCGTGCCATTCAATTGCGCTTCGCGCAAATCACTTGCGGTCATTTCTTCCGGCGCGCGCGTTTTGACCGCCGCGTCCGTGTCCGGGAAAAAATAATCCACGGGCAAACCCAGCGCCGCCGCGATATTGTAGGTCGAGCGCACCGAAGGATATGCCTTGCCGTTTTCGATTTGGCTGAGCATGCTGGCGCTCACTTCGGCTTTGCGCGCCAATTCACGCAGACTCATTTTGCGCTGCTCGCGCGCCTCGCGCAGCTTTTCGCCAATCAGGGCGGCGTGGTTCGCATTGTGTTCATCCATGGCTGCAATCCAAGTCAGGAAGTGTACACATTATAATACAATATCATTGTACATCGCAAGGGGTTTTGGGACGAATTTTGGAAATTCGTTCAATAGTGCTTGACAAACTCGGATTATTCATTATAATTTGTTTAACATCGGTAAACACCCTTGTTACCCTCTTTGCTTCCTCCATTTCTGATTCGCCGTTCAGAGACGACACGCGAATGACACAACTTGGTTTTATTGGTCTCGGCTTGATGGGAAGCCGAATCGTCAAAAAGTTTCTCGACGCCGGACACACCGTCACCGGCTATAATCGCACGCGCGACAAGGCGCAGTGGCTGATAGACGCGGGAATGCAATGGGCAGATTCCCCGCGCGCGGTCGCCGAACATTCCGAAATCATTTTCACGATGGTGAGCGACACGAACGCGCTCGCCGCCATCGCCAACGACCTGATTGCGGGTTTGACTCCCGGAAAAATCTATGTGGACATGAGCACCGTGAGTCCGCGTTTGACGCGCGAACTCGCCGCGCGCGTCCAAGCCCGCGGCGCGCAGATGCTCGAAGCGCCGGTATCGGGAAGCATTCCCGCGATTCAAGCCGGCACGCTCGTGCCCTTTGTCGGCGGCGACGCAGCGGTCCTCGAACGCGTCCGCCCCATTCTTGAAATCCTCGCGCAAAAAATTGTCCACGTCGGCACAAACGGTCAAGGCATGGCGATGAAGCTTGCCATCAACGCGAACATTGCGCCGACGCTCGTCACGCTGTTTGAATCGCTGCTCCTCGCGGAAAAAAGCGGCATCCCCCGCGCCCAAGCGCTCGATGCTTTGCTCAACAGCGTTGCCGCGTCCACACATTCCAAATATCGCGCACCGTTCATTCACAAAATGCCCGAAGAAGTTTGGTTCAGCGTGAACATGATGCAAAAAGATTTATTGCTCGCGCTCGAACTCGGGCGCGAAGTCGGCGTGTCCATGCCCACCGTCGCGTACGCGAACGAATTGCTCACCACCGCGCGCGCGATGGGCTATGGCGCGCAAGATTTCGCCGCGTTGTTTTTTGTGGTGGAAAAGATGAATCGAGCGTGATACGAGAACCAAGAAACGAGAAATCAAATTCTCGCATCTCGCATCTCGTTTCTCGCTAATGAATGTATGTCTCACGACGTCGAACAGTACCTCTCGATGTATCAACAAATGCTCACGATACGATTGTTCGAAGAGCATGTGAACGAATTGTACCAGAGCGCCAAAATGCCGGGACTCGCGCATTTGTACAGCGGCGAAGAAGCGGTCGCGGTCGGCGTATGCGCGGCGCTGCGTCACGACGATTACATCACGAGCACACATCGCGGGCACGGGCATTGTCTCGCCAAAGGCGCGCGCGTGGACAAAATGTTCGCGGAACTGCTCGGCAAAGAAGCGGGCTATTGTCACGGCAAAGGCGGCTCGATGCACATTGCCGATATGGACAGCGGCAATCTCGGCGCGAACGCGATAGTCGGCGGCAGCGCGGCGATTGCGACGGGCGCGGCGTTTTCTTCCAAACGGCTCGGGCAAAATCGCGTCGCGGTGTGTTTTTTCGGCGAAGGCGCGTTGGGGCAAGGTTTGGTGTACGAAGCGATGAACATGGCGCAGTTGTGGAAATTGCCCGTCGTGTATGTGTGCGAAAACAATCTCTACAACGAATACACGCATCACTCTGAATCCACCGCCGGCAGTATGCGCGCGCGCGCCGAAGCCTTTGGCATTCACACCGAAGAAGTGGATGGACAGGACGTGCGCGCGGTGTTTGAAACGGCAAAGCGTTTGGTGGAACGCGCGCGCCGCGCGGCGCAGAATCCAAAATTGATTCCGAACGGTGACGGCGATTTTGGTCCCGCGTTTTTGTTGTGTCACACCTACCGCTATTACGGACATCACGTCGGCGATGTGAACCGCAGCTACTATCGCGCCAAAGAAGAAGAACTCGCATGGCGCGACGGACGCGACCCCATCCGGCTGCTCGCCGATTGGCTGATAAACGAACACCTTACGGATGCGCAGGTGCTGGAACAAATCGAACACGACGTGACCGCCGAAGTGAACGCGGCAGTGGAATTTGCACTGAACGCGCCGTTCCCGCAGCCGCAAGAGGTCTTGGAAGATGTCTATGCTTGAAGCCAACGGGCGCGAACTCACGTACGGCGAAGCCATCCGCGAAGCCTTGGCGGAAGAATTGCGCCGCGACCCGCGCGTGTTCATGATTGGCGAAGACATTGCCGAAGCGGGGACGACGTTCAAAGTGTTGAATGGGCTCGTCGAGGAATTCGGACCCGAACGCATCATTGATTCGCCGATTTCGGAACCGGGCATCACGGGACTTGGCGTCGGCGCGGCGATGACGGGAATGCGTCCCGTCGTAGACTTGATGTTTGGCGATTTTCTCACGCTCGCCATGGACCAAATGGTGAATCAAGCCGCGAAAATTCATTACATGAGCGGGGGCAAATTGCGCGTGCCGATGGTGCTGCGGACGACGATGGGCGCGGGACGCCGTTCCGCCGCGCAGCATTCGCAATCGCTCCACGCGTGGATGAGCCACATTCCCGGTTTGAAAGTGGTCGTGCCAGCGACGCCGTACGACGCCAAAGGTTTGATGAAGAGCGCGATTCGCGACGAAAATCCCGTCGTCGTTTTTGAAGACAAAATGATGTACAAGTCCGTCAAAGGTCCCGTGCCGGAGGACGAGTACACGATTCCGCTCGGCGTCGCGGACATCAAACGCGCGGGCACCGACATCACCCTCGTCGCCACCAGCAGCATGGTGCACACCGCGCTCGACGCGGCGAAGATGCTCGACGAAATCGGCATTAGCGCCGAAGTGGTGGACCCGCGCACATTGATTCCCCTGGACAAAGAAACGTTGATTGAATCCGCCAAAAAAACTTCGCGCGTGATTGTGATTGACGAAGGCTACGAACAGTACGGCGTCACGGCGGAACTCGCGTCCATCATTGCCGACGGCGCGTTTTATTATCTCGACGCGCCCGTAAAACGCATCGGCGCAATGAATGTGCCAATTCCCTTTTCGCCCGTGCTCGAAGATTTGACGATTCCGAACGCGGAGAAAATTGTCGCAACGGCAAAGTTGTTGTGCAACAAGTAGATAGCTAAACAGGTAAAGAGGTAAACAGGAAACCTGTCTTTCTGCCTACTTGTTTACCTGTCTACCTGTTTACCTATTTCCCTAACGGAGTTTCCTATGGCTCTCATGCGTACATTCGGCACGATGGCAGTGGATTGGGAAGAGCGCGTCAATTTTGAGCGCCTCCGCACCGAACGCCTCGCGCGCATCAAGAAACTTTTGCAAGCATCGGAAATCGGCGCGTTGTTGTGTTTTGACATGAACAACATCCGCTACATCACGAACACAACCATCGGCACGTGGGCGATTGACAAACTGGGGCGCTTTTGTCTCTTGCCGCAAAACGACGAGCCCATCAATTGGGATTTTGGCGTCGCGGCAAAACATCACCAGATGTATTGCCCATGGTTCAAAGACGGATATTCGCGCGCGGGCATTTCGACTTTGCGCGGCGCCATGCCCCCCGGTTCGCATCGCGCCGAAGATGTGGCGCGCAAAATTCGCATCGAACTCGAAGAACGCGGTTTGGAAAAGGAACCGCTCGGCGTGGATGTGGTCGAACCGCCGGTGCTCTTTGCGCTGCAAAAAGAAGGCATCACCGTCGTGGACGGGCAGCAATTGATGCAAGACGCGCGCGTCATCAAAACGCAAGACGAAATTACATTGTTGACGACAGCATGCAGCATGGTGGATGCGGCGTACGAAGAACTGTATCGCTTTATGCGCCCCGGCGTGCGCGAGAACGAATGCGTCGGCTTGGTCAACAATGTTCTCTACAGTATGGGTTCCGAACACGTCGAAGGCGTGAACGCGATTTCGGGCGAACGCTGCAATCCGCATCCGCACATTTTCAGCGACCGCGTTTTGCGCCCCGGCGACCTCGCCTTTTACGACATTCTCCATAGTTTCAACGGCTATCGCACTTGTTATTATCGCACGCTCGCGGTGGGCAGCGCGTCGCAAGCGCAAGTGGATGCGTACAAACGCTGCCGCTATTATCTCGACGCGGCGATTGATGCGATTAAACCGGGTGTTACAACCGCCGATGTGGTGAAACTATGGCCCAAAGCCGAAGAGTTCGGTTTGGCAAATGAAGAGATGGCGTTTGCTTTGCAGTACGGTCACGGCGTCGGATTAGCGATTTGGGAGAAACCCGTTTTCAGCCGCCTCGTTTCGTTTGACAGCCCCGAAGTGATTCAAGAGGGCATGGTCTTTGCGCTCGAAACGTATTGGCCCGCCACGGACGGTTGGAGCGCGGCGCGCATTGAAGAACAGCTCGTGGTGACCAAAGACGGCTGTGAAGTGATTACGCGTTTTCCCGCCGAAGAATTGTTGACCACCGGCGTCAAGTATTACACCGCGACCGGTCCGCTCTCTGGCACGCGCGAAGCGCAGTCGCACAAGAACATTGATTACGCCAAACTGCACTTTGCCGACCCGATTGCGGTGCCCTCCGCGCTGCTGCGCCAAGAAAAATCCGCGAACGGTAAACGCGGCGCCAATGGAAAAAACAAAAAACCAAAAGCGAAAAGTAAGTAGTAATCGGTAATCGGTAATCAGTCTCCAGTCTCATCTCTGACCTCCAATGTCCAAAGACGTCATCATGCCCGCGCTCGGTATGGCGCAAGAAACGGGGACGCTGCTCCGTTGGTTCAAAGCCGTTGGCGAAACCGTCACCAAAGGCGAAATGCTGATGGAAGTCGAAACCGACAAGGCGAACGTGGAAATCGAAGCGCCCGCGTCGGGTATCCTCGCGGATGTGACCGCGCAGCCGGGCGATGTGATTCCGGTAGGGCAAGTGATTGCGCGGATTGTCGCGGCGGATGAACGTAGAGACGTTCCGGTGGAACGTCTCCCGCGCGCGGAACAAACAACCGCGCGCATTAGCCCCGTCGCCGCGCGCATCGCGCAAGAACACGGCGTTGATGTTTCGCAAATCAAAACCGCGCGCGGGGTGATTCAAAAAGAAGACGTACTCGAATATATCGCGGCACAAAATCCCTCACCCCCGACCCCTCTCCCAAAGAGCGAGGGGGGAAATGGACGTGTGCTCGCTTCACCCAAAGCGCGCCGCCTTGCCGACGAACGCGGCATTGATTTGAAAACATTGCGCGGCAGCGGACCCGATGGCGCGGTGTTGGCGGCAGATGTGTTGGCGGTTGAACGTAGCGACGTTCCGGTGGAACGTCTCGAAAGCGCGGCAAAATCAATTGGCGTTTCGAGTATCTGGCGCGTGATGGTGGAGCGATTGTCGCACGCGTGGACGACGATTCCGCATTTTTATTTGACGCGCGATGTGAACGCGGCGCGACTGATTTCTTGGCGCGACGCGGCAAAGAGCAAAATCGAAAAAATTACATACACCGATTTGTTGGTGAAATTGGTCGCGGCGGCATTGCAACAACATCCGCGCGTGAACGCGTCGTGGCAAAACAATACGATTCAATTGAACCCCCACATCAATATCGGTCTGGCGATCGCGGTGGAGCAAGGACTTGTCGTACCGGTCATACAGGACGCGTCCGCCTTGAGCTTGCATGAAATCACGGCGCGGCGCGTGGCACTCATCGAACGCGCCAATGCTTCCAAGTTGAGTTTGAACGACCTTAGCGGCGGCACATTCACCATCAGCAATTTGGGCATGTACGGCGTGGACGCGTTCAACGCGATTGTGAATCCGCCGCAAGCGGCAATTCTTGCCGTGAGCCGCATCGCCGAACGCGTCGTGCCGGTGAATCATCAACCATCCGTGCAGCCGATGCTGACGCTCACGCTTTCGTGCGATCATCGCGTGGTGGACGGCGCGCGCGGCGCGCAATTTCTCGACACGCTCGCACAGTTGATTGAGGAACCGTTGAGTCTGGTGGAGTGAAAAATAAGTTGGACGCGGATAAACGCAGATGAACGTGGATAAATCAAATTGAATCCGCGCAAACCCGCGTTCATCCGCGTCCAAACAAAGATTGAACCATGCACCACACAACAAAATTTGACCCATCCCGAATGTCCACGCCCGCGCTGTATGCAGAACACAGCGTCGGTTTCAAGCGCGCGGGATTCATTGACCGCAGTACCGGTTCTGTTCACATGGGCGTCGGCGTGTGCGAACTTACAAGCGGCGCAATTGAACCGCACCTTCATTCGTTCGAGGAAAGTTTTTATGTTCTCGAAGGAAATGTGATTGGCGAAATTGACGGGCGCGCGCATTTATTTTCGCCGGGTGATTTTGGATTGATTAGCACCGGCGTGAAACACGCGTGGCGTAACACAAGCGACAAACCCGCGCGCTGGCTGGAAATGCAAGCGCCGCAGCCGCGCCCGATTGAATATGGACGCGACACATTTTTTGTCGGCGGCGATGTTGCCCCAAGCGCAAGCGCGCCAGATTTTTCAAAAGAAGAAAATAAATTGCTCGGACATTTTGACGAGTCGCAATTGCCCAAACCCGGTTCGCCCGCGCAGATGGAAGGTTTCAACCCGATTACGGGCGTTGCCATCAAAATGTTTGTGGACCGTTCGTTCGGCGCGATTCATCAATCGCTGTTTCTGATTCAATACATGCCCGGCGCAAAAATTGACCCGCATGATCACACGTTTGAAGAATCGTACTTGATTGCGTCGGGTCAAGTGAAGGCGATTGCGGACGGCAAAGAATACTTGCTCGGCGCGGGTGATGTAATTTGGACGGGCGTCGGCTGCATCCACAGTTTTGAAAATGTCGGCGACGAACCGGTGCGCTGGATTGAAACGCAAGCGCCCCTGCCGCCCGCAAAAGAAGTGTTTCGCTTTGAGCGAGATTGGGCGAAATACGCGTAGAACAAATTTCAAATACGCGTCGAACAAATTTCAAATTTGTTCTACAGAGAAATACGCGTCGAACACATTTCAAATTTGTTCTACAGAGGAAACACGATGCCGTCACGTCACTTGATTCGGACTGCGGAACAAGCAGTTTATGAAATTTCCACTGCCTTTGCCAACATGAGCGAAGGTTTTCGGCGTTGGTCGGTGGTGAATGGCGAGAACGGTTCGGTGCATCAAGAGTTTAACTTGTGCGAACTCGCGCCGGGCGGTTCTATCAACGCGCACGTTCATTCGTTCGAGGAAAGCATCTACGTTCTCGAAGGCGAACTCGTCGTCGAAACGGGCGACGGCGCGTACATTCTCGAACCGGGAAATTACGGCGTGATCCAAGTCGCCGCGCCGCACGCGTTTCGGAATAGTGGGAGTGTGACGACGCGTTGGGCAGAAATGCTCGCGCCGCAGCCGCGTCTCGAAGGCACGGGCGATACGTATGCCGTTGCGCCGCTCGCGCTCACAAGCGAACCGATTCGCGTGGATGCGCGCGACCCGCGCACGCGTTCATTTGGAAAAATTACGCGCGAGAACATGGAACCAAGCAAGCAAACGCAAAATCTGCTGGCGGTGTCCGCGAGTATGCGAACCGCATTGCTCGTGTACAGCGGCATCACCGTCAAGATGATGGTGGACAGCGACCTCGGCGCGCAATTGTCAACGATGTTCATGGTGCAGTACGAACCGGCTGGCGTCGCGGGCGCGCACGACCATCCGCTCGAAGAAACGTACATGATTATGGAAGGCGAAGTGGATTCGTGGTTCGACGGCGAGCATTATCGGCTCAAGCCCGGCGATATCGCGTGGGCGGGTGTGGGCTGCATTCACGAATTTCGCAATCCGACACAAGGCATTGTGCGCTGGCTCGAAACGCAAGCGCCGCAGCCGCCGCGCCGCTATTCGTACCGATTCCGCCGCGATTGGACGTATTTGGAAGAAGCGTTAAAGAAGGAAGGGTAATGGTAGACAAGTAAAAGAAGAATATAGGTAGACAAGTAAAAAAGCAGAAAGTGGATTCTACCTGTTTACCTGTGTCCTATCATTTACCAGTCTATTCCAAAAGTCATGGGCACACTTGGCACGGTTGTTGTCGTCGGCGGCACATGCGACATTGGCAAACGTCTCGCGATGCATTATGCAAACAAAGGACATCGCGTCGTCGTCACCAGCCGCGACGCAGAGCGCGCACAAATGGCGGCGCGTGAAATTGGCGGCGATACGATTGGCATCGCGGTTGACCTCGCGCAGCCGCACGGCATCGCGTCCGCGTTGGCAGATGTGGACGATGTGCAGCATCTCGCCTTGGTCGCGTTGTATCGTGATAACAACAAAGTCCGTGAATACAACATTGATGAAGCCATCAAACTCGTCACACTGAAATTGGTCGGTTATACGGAATGTGTGCACCAGCTCCTTCCAAAATTCCGCGCGGATGCTTCGATTGTGATTTTTGGCGGACTCGCGGGCGCCCAGCCCTATCCCGGTTCCACCACCATCACAACGGTCAACGGCGGCGTTTCGACTTTGATCAATACGCTCGCGTTGGAACTCGCGCCGATTCGTGTGAACGCGATTCATCCGGGGCAAGTTGCCGATACGCCCAATTGGATGAAGCAGCCCCAAGAGGTGCTCGACAATTTGAAAGCGCGCACCGCGTTGGGCAGATTGGTCACCATCGAAGATGTGATTCATGCGACCGTGTTTCTGTTTGAAAATCGCGGCATCACCGGCGTCAATTTGCGCGTGGACGGCGGGCGCATGATGAAATAACTTACCTCACGAACGTCATTTCTCGCTCCGCTCGAAAGAATAACTTACGGAGGCGCTATGTCAGCCAAACGCACGTTATTGAAAAACGGTTGTGTTCTCACCGTTGACCGTAAGATTGGGAATTTTCCCAAAGGCGATGTGCTCATCGAGGGCACCAAAATCGCCGCCGTCGGACCGAATCTCAGCGCGGCGGATGCCGAAGTGATTGACGCGTCGAATGCGATTGTGATGCCGGGCTTTATTGATACGCATCGTCATGTGTGGGAAGGCATTTTGCGCAACATTGGCGCGGACGTACCGCTGGAAGGCGACGCGAGTTATCTCGCGTTCATTTTGAATACGCTCGCGCCGGTCTATCGTCCCGAAGACGCGTATGTGGGCGATTTGGTCGGATTGTGGGGCGCGATTGACGCGGGCATCACCACGATTCTTGATTGGTCGCACATTCAAGCCACGCGCGAACATGCCGACGCGGTGATTCGCGCGCTGCAAGAAACGGGCCTCCGCGCCGTGTTTGCGTACGGCTATCCATGGTGGAAATATCCCGACGAACATCAAGACGATTGGATTCGCGATGTGGCGAAAAAATATTTTTCGTCCAAGGACCAGCTCTTGACGTTCGGCATCGCGCCGCCGGGACCCGAATTTACGCCGTTTGAAGTGGCAAAGAGTCAATGGGAACTGGCGCGCGAACTCGACGCGCACATCACCGTGCACGTCGGCGTCGGCACAGCGGGACAACACGGCAAATTGGGCGAAATGGGCAAAGCGGGTCTGCTCAAAAATGACACGACATACATTCACTGTACCACGTTGAGCGATGACGAAATCCAAATGATTGTAGATACAGGCGGAACGTTTTCCCTCGCATCACCAGTGGAAATGATGATGGGGCACGGCATGCCGCCGACGCAAAAATTTTTGGACCGCGGTTTGCGCCCGAGTTTGAGCGTGGATGTGGAAACCAACGTGCCGAATGATATGTTCACGCAAATGCGTTCCGTCATTTCCTTGCAGCACGCGCTCTTGTTCGACAAGAAACTCTCCGGCGCGGACAATGTGCCCACCCCCTTGACGACGCGCGACCTTTTGGAATTCGCGACGATTGAAGGCGCGCGCGCGAACGCATTGGAAAGCAAAACCGGCTCGCTCACGCCCGGCAAAGAAGCGGACATTATCATGCTGCGTACGGACAAGCCCAACGTCTTTCCCATCAACGACCCCATTGGCGCGGTGGTGTGGGGCATGGACACGAGCAATGTGGACTCGGTGTGGATTGCGGGGCAAGCGAAAAAACGCGACGGTCAACTGCTCGGCGTGGATCTGAAAAAACTCGGCGAGATGGCATACGCCTCGCGCGATTACGTCGTCAACACATCAGGATTCAAGCTGCCGGAAATTTAAAGAGATTGGAGACTGGAGATTGCTTGCTACTTACCGCTTACGGTTTACCATCTCCTTTACTCCAATTTCCATTCTCAAATCTCTAACTCTCATGACGTCCAAACTCTCTTCCTCTTCTATCCTCACCTCCATTGTCATCGCTTCGCGTTTTTTGTCGGTGTGGATTGCGTTGGTGCTGCTGGTCCTGGTCGCGTATGTTTTTGCGCCTGCCACATTGTCGCGCGCTTCGTTTAGCGCGGTCTTGCCGCTCACTTCGTTTCTGGCGATTACGGCGTTGGGGGAAATGCTGATCATCATGACCGGCGGCATTGATCTTTCGATTCCCGGCACGATTACCCTCGCGGCATTGGTGGTCGTTGGTGTCGCGGGCAAGTCCGATGAAAAACTCATTCCCGCGATTGTGGCGGCGCTTGTGGTGGCGAGTCTGGCGGGCTTGTTGAACGGGGGCATCATCGGCATCTTGAAACTGAACGCGCTGATTGTGACGCTGGCAGTCGGCGGAATCGTGTATGGAATCGCGATTGCTTATTCTTCCACCATTGCGCGCGAGTCCGCCGTGCCCCTCTTGTTTTCCTCGTGGCTCAAGAATCAGTTTCTCGACATCAGCGTCATTTTGTGGATTTCATTGCTCGTCACCTTGCTGATTGTGCTGTTCTTTCGCTACACCACGTTGGGGCGAAAATTCCAATCGGTGGGCGCAAATTCTCTCGCCGCATGGATTCTCGGGATACGCGTCAATGCCTACGTTGTGCTTGCGTATGTGATTGCCGGATTCTTGTACGGCTTGAGCGGCATTTTGTTGGCGGGCTTTTTGCAGAGTCCCAGTCTGGTCATCGGCGCGCCCTATTTGTTGGGACCGATTGCGGCGGTGGTCATTGGGGGGGCGTCACTCACGGGCGGCTTGGCGAGCGCGACATCCACCTGGGCAGCAGCTTTTTTCCTCATCTTGTTGAGCCAAATGCTCCGCGTGCTCGGTTTGCCGACAGCGCTGCAGTTTGTGGTTTTTGGTCTCGCCATTATTGGCGGCATGGTGATTTCGGGAGACCGCATCATCACAGTCATTGAAAATTTGTTCGGGCGCAGAACCGAAGCCGAATAACGCCGCATAGACGATGCGGTGTTTTTCGCGCGGATGCCCGAACACAAACAAGGAGGTTGCCTGAAATCGAGTCAGCAAACGCAAATTCCCTGTCCGCACACCAGTCCGTTATTCGAGGAGGAGGAGAGAGCAATGAAACCGTTCGTAACCATCAGTCTGGTCGTGGTCTTGGCGCTCCTGTTTGCGGCGTGCAGCAGTGCAACGCCCACCGCCGTCCCACCGACACAAGCGCCTGCCGCTACACAAGCACCTGCCGCTACGCAAGCACCCGCCGCCACACAAGCGCCGTCATCCGGTCAACTTTCGGGACTGGACAAATATGGCGAACGCTATGACGCCGACCCCGCCGTTTTGAAAAAAGCCGTCGGCACGACGGAGGGCATCCCGCAAGTCGCGCTGGCAGCATTCTATCGCGCGGGTTTGCCTGTTGACGACGCGCGCATGGCACTGGCGCTCAAATGCTTCAAGGATAATGTTTGTGATACCGGCACGGGCGGTAAGGTCACCGTCGCGCTGGCGGATGGCTTTGGCGAAAATTTCTGGCGCCAAATGACCAAGATGGAATTTATCTTGCAAGCATTGACCTATCCCGAAATCGGCAAAATCATTTACGTGACCGCCAGTGGCGATACGCAGAAATCCATTTCCGATTTCAAGAGCCTTGTGGCGCAAAAAGTAGATGCCATCGTCTTTTTCCCCGACGCCGGCGAAGCGCTTCTTCCGGCGGTCCGTGACGCAACCGCGCAAGGTATCCCTGCCATTTCGCATTCGTATGGCAAAATCGGCGAACCCGGCAAAGATTATCCTACATTCGTCGCGGAAGATGTCTGCAAACTCGGACAGCTCTTTGCCCAGACGTTGAACAAAGAAGTCGTCAAGGGCAAAGTCGCCTTTCTCGGCGGCACACCGGGCAATCCGCTTTCCGCGTATTGGCAAGGTTGTGAAGAAAAAGAATTGAGCAAGGATTTGACGCTCGTCGGAAAAGCCGACACGAGTTGGACACAGCAAGGCACGTTGGAAGCGGTTTCCGGTCTCATCAGCAGCAATCCGGACATCAAGGGATACAGCTATGAAGCTGCCGATTCGTTTCTCGGCGGCGTGCGCGCCTACGAAGCCGCGAAACTTCCGCTCGACATTGTGCTGACCCTTCGCACGGACGAAGTGGACATGTTCTGCGAATGGAAAAACATCAACAACCCGAATTTCAAAATCTTTTACGGTTCGGGGGGCAACTATCAATCGCGCATTGCGCTCACCGCTGCCATGATGAAGCTCAAGGGCTATGACTTGCCTGCCGACGGCATCATCATTCCGACGGTGATGCGTCAGGTGGATGCGAATACGTGCAATCCGGACATGCCGCAGCAAGCGTCGCTTTCATCGCTCATCCCAATTCCGATATTCAAACAAATGGGACAATAAGATAGCGTTCGTCATTTCGAGCCCCGCTGCACAGAACTTGTCATGTCGAAGGGACTGAGACATCTCGCTCCGCTCGATGTGACAAGTTCTACGAATCCCGCCGCCCGCGTGGGCTGGGTATCTCGAAAAGACGACGCCCCGAGCAAAATGCCTGAACCGCAAATCGTTCTGGAGCTGCAACACATCTCGAAACAATTCGGCACGGTCCACGCGCTTACCGATGTCAGTCTGGATTGCCGCGCCGGCGAGATTCACGCGGTCGTCGGTGAGAACGGTTCAGGCAAGTCAACGCTTCTCGGCATCGCCAGCGGTTTTGTCGAACCCGACCACGGCGTGGTGCTGATTGGCGGGAAACGCTTACGCAAAGATTCCCCAGCCGAGGCGCGCCGCCTCGGTCTGGGGATGGCGTACCAAGACAATTCTCAAGTTCTATCCTTGTCGGTCAAAGAAAATTTGTATTTGGCGACACCGCCCAAGCGCCGCCCGCGCTATTGGCAAATGAAAAAATGGGCGCGCGAAATTTTGCCCACGTTCGAGTTGGATTTATTTCCCGACTTGCCGACGGGATACTTGACTTTGGCACAGCGCCAATTGTTTGAAGTTGCCAAAGCCATGATGAATGACCCAAAAGTGCTCTTGCTGGACGAGCCGACGCAGGCATTGGGACCGAGCGAAGTCGAGATATTGCACCGCACCATTCGCGCGTGCGCAGCGCGCGGCGTAGGCGTCGTGTATGTGGGTCATCGTTTGCCCGAAGTGCTCACCGTCTCGGACCGCATCACGGTTTTGCGCGATGGGCGTCATCAAGGCACCTACGCGGCATCCGGCATGTCCGAAAATGATTTGGTCTCGCTCATGATTGGGCGCCCCTTCACGTCCGCCTTCCCGCCGCCGACGGAACGTCCAAACGAAATCGGAAATGTGCTGAGCATTACGGGGCTGCAAGGACCCTCTTTCGGTCCGGTCAATCTAAACCTCAAACGCGGTGAAATTGTCGGCTTGGCTGGCGCAGAAGGCAACGGACAAGCCGAATTTTTCAAATGCCTCTCCGGTCAGATCCCACCCAAAGCGGGATTGGTCATTTGCGACGACCGTGAATTGACATTGATTTCGCCGACGGATGCGGTGCGCGCGGGAATTTTGTTGTTGGCGGGCGAACGCAAGCACGAATCGTTATTTCCGGTGTTGGGCGTGCGAAATAACGCGACGATTCAAGTGCTGGACCAATTCAGTCGGTTCGGTTGGGTGAATCGGCGGCAGGAACAAAAAGCGGTTAACGACGTAGTTGCTCGTCTCAGGATACGCACTCCTTCGGTGGAACAACCCGTGCAATTTCTTTCCGGCGGCGGTCAACAAAAAGTCGCGTTGGCGCGTACCTATTTGCGCGCAACCGTCAACGTCATCCTCGCGTACGAGCCGACACAAGGCGTCGACGCGGGCGCGCGTTTCGATATTTACGAGGCTTTGCGCGCCAGAGCCGCAGGAGGCGCGGCGGTGCTTTTGAAATCCAGCGACCCGATTGAACTCAGTGGTCTATGCGACCGCGTTGTGGTCATGTCGCGCGGACAGATTATTGATGAAATCCAACGCGCAGACTTGAGCGAACAGCGCATTGTTCAATCCATTGTCGGCGGCGTTGGGTTTGGTCTGAAAACGGCGCGCCCGGCGCCGACAGGACCGCGCGCGGCAACAAATTTGGACCGAGATTAGGGTAAATATGATTGCAATTGCCCATCGCAAAATGCAGAATGCCATTCGGGATGCGCAAGACCCGAATGTATTGTGGCGCAAACTCAAACACCACTTGCGTGTACGCGGTTGGACACCTGTGGCGCTCCAGCTCGTCTTGATTGTGGTCATCAGCGCGTATACCACATCCAAATCTCCGGCATTTCTTTCTCCATTCAATCTGCAAAGTTTGCTGCTCGCGACTCTTCCGCTCGCGATTGTGACGATGGCGCAAGTGAGCGCGATGCTGGCGGGCTATCTCGATATTTCCGTCGGCTCGATTATGACCATCGGCGTCGTGCTTGCCTCTTTTATTATCACAGAGCAAGCGGACCCGGGGACAATCCTTTTGGGCATCGTCGCCATTCTCGTCGTCGGCGCGCTTATCGGGTCGTTCAATGCGACACTGGTACGGTGGGTCAAGCTGCCTTCGATTATTGCCACGCTTGCCACGCTAAGCATTTTGGACGGCATCGCGCTTTCCCTCCGCCCCACCGCCGCAGGTCTCATCAACGCGGGTTTTCTCGACGCGATAACGACCAGCGTCGGTTTTGTTCCTATCGCGTTTCTTCTCGTATGCCTCGCCGCAATCGTTTGGGATTTGTGGTTATATCTAAGCCCCGGCGGACTGACTTTGCGCGCGGCGGGCTATGACCCGCGCGCGGCACGTCGCATTGGCGCACCAACGACGCGCATCGGCGTTATCGCGTTGGTGGTTTCAGGTTTGGTTGCCGCGTTGGCTTCCTTTTTTCTCGCCGCCCAAGTTGGGATCGGCGACCCGCGCGCGGGTTCCAGTTACGCGTTGACGAGTTTGACCGCTGCCGTGTTGGGCGGCACACTGCTTAGCGGCGGACGCGGCACGTACATTGGCGCGGTGGTTTCGGCGCTGCTGCTTTCGTTGATAACGAATATTCTGCCGCTGCTCGGTTTGAGCAACGTCGTCGGCTTGGTCAGCGTCGGTCTGCTGCTGCTGGTGGGAATGATTTTGTTCCAAGTCGGCGACCTCAAAGAACTGGTCAAACTCAATTTCAAGCGCGTCCAGCGTTTGGTCAGAGGTTCGCGCCTGAGCCAACAGCGCGCCATGCCCAATGTGTATGCGACGCCTCTCGCCGTGACAGCGCCCGACAAGCGGATTTTGCTCCAAGGCGGCACCGTGTTGACGATGGACCCGCGTTTGGGGAATTTCAAAAACGCCGATGTATTGATTCAAGGCACAAAAATCGCGGCGGTCGGTCCCAATCTGGCATATGACGGCGCGGAAATCATTGACGCGTCCAACATGATTGTCATGCCCGGCTTTATTGATACGCATCGCCACATTTGGGAAGGTTTGCTGCGCAACGTCGGCGCGGATATTCCACTCGAAGGACGCAGCGGTTATATTCGCTATGTACTGGGAAAATTCGCGCCCGCCTATCGTCCGCAAGACGCGTACGCGGGCAATCTCGTCAGCGCGCTCGGCGCGATTGACGCGGGCATCACCACATTGCTCGATTGGTCACACATTCAAGGTTCGCCCGAGCACACCGACGCGGTTATCAAAGCGCTGCAAGATTCGGGACTGCGCGCGGTCTTTGCGTACGGTTTTCCGTGGTGGGGCGATTGGAATGACCGGCAGCCAAGTTGGTTTGTGCGCGCGGCGAAACAATATTTTTCATCCAAAGACCAATTGCTCACGTACGCGCTCGCGGCGCCGGGACCGGAATTTGTGGATTTTGAAATCGCGCGTGACCATTGGAAACTGGCGCGCGAAGTGGGCGCGCGCATCACCGTGCATGTTGGCGTGGGCACGTACGGGCAAGAAGGCAAAGTCGAAGAGATGGGCAGAGCCGGACTGCTCGGCGATGACACGACGTACATTCACTGCACTACCCTGAACGATACGGAAATTCAAATGATTGTGGACAGCGGCGGAACCGTTTCACTGGCGGCGCCAGTGGAAATGATGATGGGGCACGGCATTCCGCCGATCCAAAAATTTTTGGACCGTGGGCTGAATCCCAGTTTGAGCGTGGATGTGGAAACGAATGTGCCGGGCGATATGTTTACGCAAATGCGTTCCATCCTCGCGCTGCAGCACGCGCTGGTCTATGAAAAAATTCTCGCGAGAAACCATCACGCGCCCGCCCGCGCGCGTAGGAATGGGCAATCGAGCGTGGAGCGTGAACCCGTGCGCCAGCCCATTACGACACGCGATGTATTGGCATACGCGACCATTGAGGGCGCACGCGCAAACGGACTCGCGCCCAAGACCGGCAGCCTGACGCCGGGCAAAGAAGCGGACATTATCATGCTACGCACCGACCGCATCAACGTCATGCCCATCAATGACCCGATTGGCGCGGTAGTGATGGGCATGGACACATCCAATGTGGATTCCGTCTTCATCGCGGGCAGACCGATGAAGCGGAATGGTCAGTTGTTGTACGTGGATTGGAACGCGGTCAAAAAGATGGTGCAGGAATCGCGCGATTACGTCATGTCGAAATCGCGTTATCAACTGCCGCGCGTCTAATTTCTCTCGCTCGCCGGACGAGAGACTGGAGGGAGGGATATTTGAATTTTGCGCCGAATCGAGTCACCACACGTTTGGGTCCGAATTTGGGGGATGAGGTGAAAAGGTGAACTTACTGGCGACCGAGATGACATAGAGCTTACGCGAGCCCAGAACACAAGATTCTTTCATCGTGAAGAAAGGAGCAGGCAATGATTCAGGAACAACAAGCCCAACCGCAGACAGCGCAGCGCACGCGTCCGATGACGGGGCAGGAATATATCGAGAGCTTGCGCGATGGGCGCGAGATTTGGATTTACGGCGAACGCGTCAAGGACGTGACGACGCATCCCGCGTTTCGCAACACGGTGCGGATGCTGGCGCGTTTGTACGACGCGCTGCATGAGGAACCGCGCAAAAGCATTCTCACCACCGAAACGGATACGGGCAACGGCGGTTATACGCAGAAATTCTACAAAGCCCAGCGCAACGCCGAAGAATTGGTCGGCGCGCGCGACGCCATTGCCGAATGGGCACGCGTGACGTACGGATGGATGGGACGCAGTCCCGATTACAAAGCCGCGTTTCTGGCGACGCTCGGCGCGAATGCGGAATTTTACGAACCGTTTTCGGAAAACGCGCGACGTTGGTACAAGAAATGTCAAGAAGAAGTGACGTTCGTCAATCACGCGATTGTCAATCCGCCCGTGGACCGCAACAAAGAATTGGCAGAAGTGCGCGATGTGTACATGCACGTCGAAAAAGAAACCGACGGCGGGCTCATCGTCAGCGGCGCCAAAGTGGTGGCAACCACCTCTACGCTCACCAACTATAACTTTATCGCCAACAACGGCGCGCTGCCCATCAAGACCAAAGACTTTGCCTTTGTCTGCATTGTGCCGAACGACGCGCCCGGGCTCAAACTCTTTTGTCGTCCGTCGTACGAAATGACCGCCGCCGCGATGGGCAGTCCGTTCGATTATCCGCTGTCGAGCCGCCTTGACGAAAACGATTCCATCATCGTGTTCGATCAAGTGTTTGTGCCGTGGGAAAATGTTTTCGCGTACGGCGACATTGACAAGGTCAACAACTTTTTCCCGCGTTCGGGTTTCCTGCCGCGCTTTATGTTTCACGGCTGCACGCGGCTCGCGGTCAAACTTGATTTCATCTCCGGGCTTTTGCTCAAAGCCGTCGAAGCGACCGGCGCCAAAGATTTTCGCGGCGTGCAGGCGCAGGTGGGCGAAGTGCTCGCGTGGCGCAATCTCTTTTGGGGTCTGACCGACGCGATGGCGCGCGCCGCCGAACCGTGGACGAACGGGCATGTGCTGCCCAATCTGAGTTACGGGCTCGCCTATCGCGTCGCCGCCAACATCGCCTATCCGCGCATCAAAGAAATTATCGAGAACGTACTGGCGAGCGCGTTGATTTATTTGCCCTCCCACGCGAACGATTTCAAGCAGCCCGAAGTCCGCAAATATCTCGACACCTTTGTGCGCGGGTCGAACGGTTATGATGCCGAAGCGCGCGTCAAACTGATGAAATTGATGTGGGACGCGATGGGGACCGAATTTGGCGGACGCCATGAATTGTACGAGCGCAACTATTTCGGCAATCACGAGAGCATTCGCTTTGAAACCCTCATGGTCGCCGATGCTACCGGCGGCTCGGACAAGCTCAAAGCCTTTGCCGAACAATGTATGGCGGAATACAACCTCGACGGCTGGCTCACACCGGACCTCATCAATCCCAATGATCTGAGTGTGGTAATGAACGGTAAATGAGGAAACGGGAAAACCAATAGACAGGAAAAGAGCTGACCTGTCTACAGGTCTACCCGTTTACCCGTAATCCATGTCAAGCGATACTCTTATTGACCCGCGCGAATTTCGCAACACGCTCGGACGTTTTGCGACCGGCGTTACCGTCATCACGACCGAAAAGGATGGACAAATTCACGGCATGACCGCGAACGCGTTCCTTTCCGTTTCGCTCGACCCGCCGCTGGTGCTCGTTTCGGTGGATAATCGCGCTAACATGCACAAGCTGCTGCCGGAAAGCAAACGCTACGGCGTGAGCATTCTTGCCCATGACCAGGAGGCGTTGAGCAATCATTTCGCGCGCCGTCCGGTGGAGGGTTTGAAAATCCCCTTCGTTGAGAAACACGGCATCCCGGTGCTCGACGGCGCCGTCGCGCAATTGGTCGCGCGTGTGGTTGCCATCCATCCCGCCGGCGACCACACTTTGTACGTGGGGCATGTGGAACACCTCGAATGGAGGGACGAAAAACCGCTGCTGTTTTTCGCGGGGCAATATCATCATCTCAAAATCGAAAAACCGAAACCGGCAACACACCCCGAAGATGACTTTTCACTGTTCTTGTTCGGCAATCTCGGCTAAATCATTTCTGTCTCTAACGACGACGACAGATTTTCCAAAGGAGGAGTGATGCAAAAGAAACCGACTGTCACCCGGCGCGACTTTATCAAAGTTTCCGCCACAGCCGGTGCCGCGCTCGTCATCAGCGCGTGCGCACCATCCGGCGGGACAGCGCCCACCAGCGCGCCGGCAGCAACCAACACGCCCGCGCCGACCAGCGCACCGGCAGCAACCAACGCGCCGGCGGCAGGACGCGCCATCAAACTCGGATATGTAACACCACAAACCGGACCGCTCGCACCGTTTGGCGAAGCCGACAAGTACGTTTTGGATACGATGCAGAAATTGTTTGCGTCCGGTCTGAATATCGCGGGCGCGGCGCATCCCGTCCAAATCATCGTCAAAGACACACAATCGGACCCGAATCACGCCGCCGAAGTCGCGGCGGATTTGATTACCAAAGACAATGTGGATTTGGTGCTCGTCTCTTCGACGCCCGAGACGACGAACCCGGTGTCCGACCAATGCGAATTGAACGGAGTGCCCTGCATCTCGACCGTTGCGCCGTGGCAGCCGTGGTTCATCGGACGCGGCGGCGAGCCGGGCAAAACGGAATTTAAATGGACCTATCACTTTTTCTGGGGGCTCGAAGACATCATCGGCGTCTTTAGCGATCTGTGGACGCAGGTGCCGAACAACAAGGTCGTCGGCGGCATGTGGCCCAACGACGGTGACGGTTTGGCGTGGAGCAGTCCCGAAGTCGGTTTCCCGCCCGTGCTCACCAAGAACGGTTACACCATCGTTGACCCAGGACGCTATCAAAATTTGAAGGACGATTTCTCGGCAGAAATCGGACAATTCAAATCCAAGAACGCGGAAATTATCACGGGCGTCATGATTCCACCGGACCTCGGCACCTTCGTCACGCAAATGAGCCAACAAGGTTTCAAACCCAAAATGGTCACTGTCGGCAAAGCCGCGCTGTTTCCCTCGACCATCGAATCCATCAGTAACGGTTTGGGCGATGGACTCACCACCGAAATTTGGTGGACGCCGAGCCATCCCTTTAAATCGTCGCTCACCGGACAAAGCGCCAAGGACCTCGCGGACGCGTTCGAGAGCGATACCAAGAAACAATGGACCCAGCCGCTCGGTTTCATCCACGCGCTCTTTGAGGTGGCTGCCGATGCGCTCAAACGCACGACGAATCTCGACGATAAAACCGCGATTGTGAGCGCCATCAAAGCGACCAATCTCGACACCATCGTCGGCAAAATTCAATGGAGCGGTCAGCCCGTCCCGAACGTGGCAAAAACCCCGCTCGTCGGCGGACAATGGGTCAAGGGCACCACGCATCCGTTTGAATTGGTGATTACGTCGAATGCCGCCGCGCCCAACATTCCCAAAGGCGGCACGACCAAACCAATGCCGTGGTCCATGTAGCCGACGCCCATCACCGCGTTCATTCATCAAGAACTAAACGCTCATCCCCAATGAATGCGTATCGCGTCAACCAGAGCTGCTGGCGCGATACGCATTCCAATGTAAGAGGTACTGCCATGCGCAATTTGACCGAAGCCAATGTAACCGACGCGGTCATTCACACCTTTGACAACACGCCCAATCCGCGCCTGAAAGAAATCATGCAGAGTCTGGTCAAACATTTGCACGCGTTCGTGCGCGAAGTCAATCTGACGGAAGAAGAATGGCTCACGGGCATTCAATTTCTCACGGCGACCGGGCAGATGTGCAATGACATTCGGCAGGAATTTATTCTGTTGAGTGACACGCTCGGCGTTTCCACTTTGAAAGATTTGCTCAACAATCGCAAACCCGAAGGCATGACCGAATGGAGTATTCTCGGACCGTTCTATCGCGAAGGCGCGGCGGAAATGGAACTCGGCGCGAACATTGCGGGCGATACGCCGGGCGAACCTGTAATCCTTTCGGGACGCGTGAGCGCGCCGGACGGCACGCCGCTTGCGGGCGCACTGCTCGACGTGTGGCACGCCGACAGCGAGGGCTTTTACGATTTGCAATTGTTGAATCCTGACCGGATGAATTTGCGCGGGCGCTTTCGCACCGACGCGAACGGCAATTACCATTTTCGCAGCATCAAACCAACGTATTATCCGATTCCCACCGACGGACCGGTCGGCAAAATGTTGCGCACTGTTGGACGCCATCCGTATCGTCCCGCGCACGTGCATTTCAAAGTGTCCGCGCCGGGCTATAAAGATTTGACGACCGAGTTGTACATGAACGGCGACCCGTATCTGGATTCCGATGCCGTGTTCGGCGTGCGCGAATCGTTGGTCGTGGATTTTGTCAAACACGAATCGGCGGCAGAGGCGGCGCAGTACGGCGTGCGCGCGCCGTTTTATACAGTGCATTACGATTTTGTATTGGAACCTCTATAATCGCATTTGTCATTTCGAGCGAAGCGAGAAATCTCTTTTTGACGCGACGAGATGTCTCACGCCGTTCAACATGACACGCGCACACCATGCCTGTTCTTCTTGAGCTCTGCGACATTTCCAAATCGTTTGGCGGACTGACGATTTTGAATCACCTTTCGTTTTCGCTGAAGGAAGGCGAAGCGTTGGGCGTTCTCGGTCCGAACGGCGCGGGCAAAACGACGACGCTGAATCTGATTGCGGGCGAACTGCCGCCGTCGGCGGGCAAGATTTTTTTTAACGGGCAAGACATTACGCGCGTGCCCGCGCATCAACGCTGTCATCTCGGCATTGCGCGCACGTATCAAATTCCGCGTCCGTTCACCGGCATGACGGTGTACGAAAATGTTTTGGTCGCCGCGCGTTTCGGGCGCAAGCACACGCCGCGCGACGCGGAAAATTTGTGCCGCGCCATTTTGGAGCAAACGAAATTGTACGACCGCCGCGATGTTTTGGCGGGCAATTTGCGACTGCTCGAACGCAAACGTTTGGAGCTGGCGCGCGCGCTGGCGACCGAGCCGAAACTTTTGTTATTGGACGAAATCGGCGGGGGTTTGACCGAACACGAACTGCGCGAATTGCTCCAAGTGATTCAAGATTTGCGTGCGCGCAACATTACGCTGATTTGGATTGAACACATCGTTCACGCGCTCGCGTCGGCAGTGGATCGCATTCTGGCAATGCACTTTGGGGAAAAGTTAGCCGAAGGCGCGCCGCACGAAATTATCGCGAGCAAAGAATTTCAAGAGCTTTATATTGGGGTGGAATAGTTGAACGCGCTTTCCGTGACCAACCTTGAAGTGTTCTACGGCGAATTTCAGGCGTTGTTCGGGATTTCGCTCGACGTGAAGGTCGGCGAAACGGTTGCCATCATCGGCGCGAACGGCGCGGGCAAGACGACACTGCTGCGAACCATCGCGGGCGCGCTCACGCCGACGCGCGGCAGCATCCTCTATCGCGGCGCATCCATCGTCGGACAGCCCGCGTACGTGTTGTCGAAACGCGGCATCGCGCTCGTCCCCGAAGGACGCAAAATTTTTCCCAGTCTTTCAGTCAAGGAAAATTTGAAACTCGGCGCGTTCGGTGGGCGCCGAGGGGAATGGACGCTCGAAAAAATTTACGGGCTCTTTCCCATTTTGCAAGAGCGCGCCAACATGGCAGGGATTGACCTGTCGGGCGGACAGCAGCAAATGCTCGCCATCGGACGCGCGTTGATGAGCAATCCCGATTTGATTTTGATGGACGAAATTTCATTGGGGCTCGCGCCGCTGATTGTCAAAGAATTGTACCGCGTGGTGCGCGCCATCGCGCAAGCGGGCACAACCGTCGTGATTGTGGAACAAGATGTGACGCGCAGCTTGCAAGTCGCCGACCGCGTGTACTGTTTGCTCGAGGGACGCGTGAGTTTGCAAGGCAAACCGAGTGAGTTGACGCACGAACAAATTTCGCAAGCCTATTTTGGCGTGTGAGCGAATTTATGATTTGTGATTTGTGATTGCTGATTTCTGATTTGAAACGTCCACCAGGCGAGACGCGCCGCAAAATCAGAAATCAAAAATCAACAATCCAAAATACCAACATGGAATGGCTCAACATCATCGTTCAAGGCATTCTGCTCGGCGGACTGTATGCGCTGTACGGCACAGGGTTGTCGCTGATTTTTGGCGTGATGCGGCTGGTGAATTTGGCACACGGCGATTTCGTCGTGCTCGGCGCGTATCTTGCCCTCGTCGTGACGAATCTCGCGGGCGTGCCGGTGTTTCCGAGTTTGCTCATTGTCGTGCCACTGATGTTCGGCATCGGCGTACTGTTTCAAATGGGTCTCATCAATCGCACGCTGGGCAAAGGACTCATGCCGCCGCTCGTGATTACATTTGGCGTCGCGGTGATTTTGCAAAATGTTTTGCTGCTGACGTTTTCGGCGGACAACAAAAAATTGAACGCGGGCGCGCTGGAAACGGCGAGCTTGCAGATTGACACGCTTTCCGTCGGCGTTGCGCCGTTAATTACCTTTGGCGTCGCGGTAGTGACGCTGCTCGCGCTGCAACTCTTTTTCTCGCGCACGACGTTGGGACAGGCATTTCGCGCCACGTCCGACGACCCCGCCACCGCCGAACTTTTGGGCATCAACAGCAAATGGATTTACGCGCTGGCGATGGGTTTATCGCTCGCCATCGTCGCCATCGGCGGCGTGCTGCTCGGCGTGCGGACAAACTTTGCGCCCACGGACGGACCGGCGCGTTTGATTTACGCGTTCGAAGCGGTCATCATCGGCGGCTTGGGCAATTTGTGGGGCACGTTGGCGGGAGGAATCATTTTGGGCGTCGCGCAAAACTTGGGTTCGCAAATCAGTCCGGTGTGGTTTCAACTCGCGGGACATTTGGTGACCCTGCTCGTCTTGGCATTTCGTCCGTCCGGACTATTTGCGCGCACACGCGACCTTTGAACCAACATGACCCTCAACGAATTTTTGGAAAGCATCAATCCGCTGCGTCGCGCGGCGGCAAGACAAGGCGCGCTCGATACGCGTACGCGCGTTTTATCCATACGCGGTCTCATTCTCCTCAGTTTCCCGATTCTCGTCGCGATGGGGTCAGTGCCGTTTTGGGGCGGCTCGGATTTGCTGCGCACGCTCGTGCAGTTGATGTATTTGCTCGCGCTCGCGCAGATGTGGAACTTGCTCGCGGGTTACGCCGGTTTGGTTTCGGTCGGACAACAGGCGTGGATTGGGTTGGGCGGTTACGCGTTGATTGTATTCGCCGATGATTTGCGCATCAATCCGTTTTTTGCCGTGTTCTTGGGCGGACTTGTCGCGGCGGCGCTTGCGGTGCCAACTGCCGCGTTGGTGTTTCGTTTGCGCGGCGGGTATTTTGCTATCGGCACGTGGGTCGTCGCCGAAGTATTTCGCTTATTGGTCGCCAGCAGTACGGATTGGCTCAAGGGCGGTTCGGGACGCACCTTGCAAGCCGCCGCGCAGTTCGACCGCGCGCTGCGCGAAGATTTGACGTATTGGCTCGCGCTGGTCATCGGCATCGGTTCGATCGCGGTGGTGCATTTCTTGATGCGTTCGCGCGCGGGTTTGGGCTTGCTCGCGCTGCGCGATTCCGACACCGCCGCGTCCAGTCTGGGCGTCAACACCGCGCGCCTCAAATGGCTGGTGTTTATCCTTGCCGCGTTCGGCACGGGCGTTACGGGCGGATTGATTTATCTCAGTCTGCTGCGGATTACGCCCGACGCCGCGTTCAGTTCGCAGTGGTCCGCGTTCATGATTTTTATCGTCGTCATCGGCGGCATTGGGACGATTGAAGGTCCAATTATCGGGACGATTATTTTTTTTGTGCTGCGTCAAAATCTCGCCGGGTTTGGCAGTTGGGCAGTGATTCTTTTGGGATTGGTGGCGGTGTTGGTGATGTTGTTTGCGCCGGAAGGGCTGTGGGGCATTTTCCTGCGCCGAATGCGTCTCGAAATTTTTCCGGTGCGGCGGCGGCTGCCGGAACCGTAAGACGCTCAAGCAAAATACGCCCGGAGGAGTAAACGCGGCATGAAATTTGTTGCGGCGGTTACGCGAGTTGGTGATACAATCGGGGCACGCGGCGCGCACGGCGCGTCGAGAACACGTCACTCTAGAAAGGGAACTGCTCCAACTCGTGAATCATCTTTACGCTGTTATTCTCGCGGGCGGCTCGGGCACGCGTCTCTGGCCCCGCAGTCGCAAGCAAAGTCCCAAACAGCTGCTCGATTTGGTTTCGACGCGCACGATGCTGCAAGAAACGTACGACCGCATCGCGTCGCTCGTTCCGCCTGAAAATGTCTTGGTGATTACGAATCGCGAATACGTGAACCAAGTGCGCGAACAATTGCCCCCAGTGCCGCCCGCGCAAATCATCGGCGAGCCGGAAGGACGCGGCACCGCGCCGCCCGCCGCGCTGGCGGCATTGCTCGTTCACGCGCGCGATGTCGAGGCGGTCACTTTTATTTTGCCTGCCGACCACGTCATCCAATTCGCCGAGCCGTTTGTGCGCGCGCTGCGAGCTGCCGCCGTCCTGGCGAATCAAAATTTTCTGGTCACGTTAGGCGTCACGCCTACCTATCCGGAAACCGGATATGGCTATATCGAAGCGAGTGAGCCTCTGCCCACGCTGGACGAACAAACGCCGTACCATGTCCATCGTTTTCGCGAAAAACCGAATTTGGAAACGGCGCAAGAATTTATCGAACGCGGCAATTTTTATTGGAACAGCGGTATTTTTATTTGGCGCGCCGATGTCATTTTGCAGGCATTCCGCCAGCACATGCCGCAAACGCTCGCGCAGTTGGAAAAAATTGTCACGGCGGGATTCGACGCGCCAACGTTCGATGCGGATTGGCACGCGTTGGAAAATGAAACGATTGATTACGGTATTATGGAGCGCGCCGCGCCCGTTGCCGTCATCCCCCTCGACGCGGGCTGGAGCGACGTCGGCAGTTGGACCGCGCTCTACACATTGATGAAACACGACGGCGCGAACAATGCCGTGCACGGCAATCACATTGGCTTTAACACACACTCTTCGCTGATTTACGCCAACAAACGCTTGATTGCGACCATCGGTTTGGAAAATATGATTGTGGTGGACACCGAAGATGCGCTGTTGATTTGTCCACAAGACCGCGCGCAAGAAGTCAAAAAGATTGTGGACGAATTGAAACGGCGCAAGGCGCACGAATATCTGTAAAATTCCGGATGGCGGATTTTCGATTGCGGACAACAAAAAACGACGCGCTCGATGCGAGCCGTCGTTTTTTGTTTGCGATACGCGCTGCGCTATGACGTCGCAAAGCGATTGATGTGCTGTTCCCAACCGGAGCGCACGCGCGCTTCCGGTCCATACGCGTCGAGGCGCAAACCCAAAATGCCGGCTGCGCGCCGCAGCCACGTTTGCGCCTCCTGTACGTTGCGCTGCGCGTCGGCATGTTCCAAAATCGCCCCGCATAATTCGCACAACACCGCCGCCGCGCCCGGCGCATCGAGGTCATTGTCCAACGCGCGTTCAAAGGCATCGCGCGCGTACGCATAATCCATCACGCGCCCGTCGCCGCCTTTGGCGTTCACCGCCTGAATCATGTGCGCGCACTGCGACAAGCTGTATTCCAAATCGGTATAGGTAAATTCCCATGGCGCGCGATAGTGATGTTTTGCCAGATACAGGCGCAGCGAGTCGGGCGTGTATTTTTTCAAAAGGTCCGAGACCATCACCAAATTGCCGAGCGATTTCGACATCTTTTCGCCTTCGTAGCCCACCATCGCCGTGTGCATCCAAATGCGCGCAAAATAACTCTCGCCCGTGAAATTGACCGTCTGCGCGATTTCGCATTCATGATGCGGAAAGACCAAATCCGCGCCGCCGCCGTGAATATCAATCGTCGGTCCGAAGGTTTTGTAATTCATCGCCGAACATTCAATGTGCCAACCGGGGCGTCCGGGTCCCCACGGCGAATCCCACGCGGGTTCGCCCGGCGCTTGCGCTTGCCACAACACAAAATCGAGCGGGTCGCGTTTTTTCGGGTCGTCGGGAAAATTGCCGCGCTCGTTCGCAATCGCCAGCATCTCGGCGCGCGGAATGTGCGAGAGCTGTCCGAATTTCTCGTACGCGTCCACGTGAAAATACACGCTGCCGCCGGACTCGTACGCAAAACCTTTTTCGATCAACGTCTTGTCAAATTGAATAATTTCGGGAATGACATCCGTCGCGCGCGGATAGTGGTCGGGCGGACGCACATTCAGCGCAATCATGTCGCGGATAAAATGCGCGGTCCATTGGTTGCCAAGATCGCGCCAATTCGTGCCGCGCTTGCGCGCTTCGCGAATCGTGTCGTCGTCAATGTCGGTCACGTTTTGGCAATAATTCACGACGCCGCCGCGATATTCCAAATAACGAATCAACACATCAAACGCGCAGTACGTCGCTGCATGTCCAAGATGCGTCGTGTCGTACGGCGTAATACCGCAGACGTATAAACGAATCGGATGCGCTTGCGGGTCAAATTCTTCGAGCTGTCGGGATTGAGTATTGTAAAGTTTCATGGACCAAATTATATACGCAACCCTCAAACGGCGGACGCCTTGAACGACGCCGCCGCATGAGGGTTGGCGCACCATGCGCGTATTTTATTTCCAGGCTTCGTAATAGCCCTCGTGGTCGAAATAAAAAACTTGCGAGAGCGCTTGTTCAAAATCCGCGCCCGCTTGAAACGCGGGCAGGGTTTCGAGACGATAAAACGCAAAGCGATACCACGGACGCCCGGCGAGTGTGGCGAGCGCGGGAATGTCCGCGATCGGTTTTTCGTCGGGCCACGGCACGTATTCGGTGAACGGCGGCAAAATGTGCGTGAACGCGATTTCGTGTTGATTCAACAATTGTTTTTGCCAGCGCGCCCATTTCGAGAGCGAGGCTTCCATCACCGTCGCGCCGAAATAGCCCGCGTGCGCGTCACCCGCTTTCAACAATGCCAAACCTTTTTCGACAAACAGCAGCAGCCCTTTTTCCGTTTCCGGCGGGTCGCACACAAACGTGTCGAATGTGCCGCGCAGCTCGTCGGGCAAGAGTTTGGTCAAATCCTGCTGTCGTACCGTAATCGGCAAACGGAGCGCAGCGGCAGCCTCACGAATGTATTGGCATATGCGCGCGTCAATTTCCAAAACGGTGACGGATTCGGCGAGTCCGGTCAGTGCAATCGCAATGCTCGCTAAATCGTCGTCGCCCAGATGAACGATGCGACCGCCCTGAATGTCGCCCAAATGAATCATCCACGCGAGGCGGCGAAACAGCGATTCGGGCGTCATCGCGCCCTGATCCAATTCGGGGTCTTCATTGCGCGGACGCGCGTTGTAAATCTCGACGTAGCGGTCAAACACATTTTGCAGGGCGCCCCAGTCGGTGCCGCTGCCCGCGCAGCGCGGACACGTCATGTTCGGCGCGGCGGTCGCGCGCAGTTCCTCTGCCAACGCTTGCCCGCGCGGGGTCAATTTTGTTTGACTGTCTGCAAATTCGATATAACCGTTCGCTTGCAGTTCACGCAAAATGCGTACGGCGAACGGAAATGGAATGCGCGCGCGTGTGAACCAGTCCCACGGCGCGTTTTCGGAAAGCACCGCGCCTAGAATTTTTTTCACGTCGCCTTGCGTAATGTGGTCGGGCAGTTTTGCGCGGAGAAATTGATATTCGCTCATGTCGCCTCGTCTGTCGCGTATCGCCAATCGCCAATCGCGTATCGCCAATCGCCAATCGCGTATCGCCAATCGCCTATCGCGTATCGTAATTATTCAACAATTCCACTATCGCACTATCGCGCTATCGCACTATCGCGCTATTGCGCTATCGCACGCTCGCACGATGGCGCCATCGCAGGCTCGTACTCTTCCGCCGCCGCGTGTGCGCGCCGTCTGCCGCGCGGAATCTTGAGATATTCGACATCGTGCGGGCGAAAATGCGCTTCGAGCGCCTGCGCAATTTTTTGCGGGTCGGCTTCCCCGCATGTAAATACATCCAGCGCGACGTAACCAAGTTCGGGCCACGCGTGCAGCGAAAGATGCGATTCGGCGAGCAGCGCGATGGCGGAATACCCCTGCGGATAAAAACGGCGCACGTTCAAATCGAGCAGCGTTGCGCGCGCGCCGCGCACCGCGTCGGCAATCGCGTCGGCGAGCCCGTGTTCCGACTGCGCGTTTTCGCAGTTCCAAAATTCGGCAATGACGTGACGCCCCAAGCCGTACTGTGCCTGCGCCGCGCGCTGCGCCGACGCGTTCAAAAATTCTTCGGGAATTGGAATCGGCGAATGCGATTCGCCGTTTGCCAAGACCAGCCACGCTTCTTCGAGCGATTGCGCATCCTGATACAATTCATCGCGCGGATTGGAATCATAATCGGCGGGCGGCACAAATTCGCGCAGCGTCTCGACGCGAAAAAACGCCGCGCGATACCACGGCTCGCGCGGCGGATTCCGCATCGGCTCAAAATTCACGTTGACCGCGCCGCCCGCTTCGTTGCCTTTGGCGTACACGCTGAACGGCTCGCTGATGTGCGTCAAGACGAGCGCGTGATTTTGCAAGAGGTGACGTTCCCACAAATTCCATTTGCGCATGGACGCTTCAATCAGCGTCACGCCGAAATATCCGGCGTGCGCGCCGCCCGGCGCGAGCATCGCCAAACCTTTTTCGACAAACAACAACAGTCCCTGAATGGTTTCCGACGGATCGGTGACAAAGGTATCGAAATGCGCGCGCAGCTCATTCGGCAATTTTTCGCGCGCATCGTGACAGAGGACGCGCACGTTCAACTGTTTCGCGCGCGCGACGCGTTCGATAAATTCGCACACCCGCGCGTCAATTTCCACCACGACAATTTCGCGCGGCAAGCCCGTGAGCGCGAGCGCGAGGCTCAACAAATCGTCGTCGCCCAATACCAAAATACTTTTGTCAGCGACATCGCCTCGCGCGTACATGAACGCGAGTCGGCGAAAGACTGAATCGGCGGTCAGCGCGCCCTGATCGTACGTCGCCTCGGCGGGCGGACGCTGCGCGAGCAGCGGCAGGAATTCCGCGTACGCGTGCGCAAACGGTTCAAACTCCAAGCCGCTGCCCGCGCACGTCTGACAGGTCACGGCTTCTGCCGGCGCGACATGCAGTGACCGCGCCAATTCGGCGCCCCGACGCGTAAGCAGCAATTGCGAGCCCTGAAATGCAATCACCTCCTGGTCACGCAATTGCTGCAAGATATTCACCAAATCGGCAAACGGCACGTTGGCATGTCCTGCGACTTGCCACGCATCCGAATGTTCGAGGAGAGCGCGCATCACGCGCGCAACGTCGTCACTTCCCGCGCGCAATTCGCGCGAGAGATCCGTCATGTCCATTTTCGATTGTGGATTGCAGACTCCAGATTTTCCGCAAAATGACTTTCAATCTGAAATCTGAAACCCGAAATCTGAAATTTCACTGGTATCGCTTGAGATGTTTTTTCAAATCATCCCACTCTGACGTATTCAACACATCCGCTTTCGTCATCCATGCGCGCCGCGCCATCGCGATACCCCAATACAAATCGTCAAAGCCGTCGGGATGGTGCGCGTCGCTGTCAATCACCAATTTCAAACCGAGTTCCACCGCGCGCCGCGCGTTCACATCATTCAAGTCCATGCGGTCGCTCGTGCCGTCAATTTCCAAAATTGTGCCCGTCTCTAACGCGACGCGAAAGACCTCTTCCAAATCCAACGCGCTCGGTTCGCGCGTGCCAATCAATTGTCCGGTCGGATGACCAAAAATGTCCACGAGCGGATGCCGCAGCGCCGCAAGCACGCGCTGCGTAATTTTCTCGCGCGTTTGATTCAACGCGCTGTGCGTCGTCGCCAGCACCAGGTCGTACCCTGCGAGCAAATCGTCGGGCAAGTCAAGCGTGCCGTCCGCGCGGATTTCGACTTCGACGCTTTTTAGAATGCGAAACGCATTGCCGTATTCGTGATTGAGTTGGTCAATTTCTTTCCACTGTTCGCGCGTGCGTTTGGGGTCGAGCCCGCGCGCCACGCCGAGCCCTTGCGAGTGGTCGGTGAGCGCGATGTACTGCAAACCGCGTTGGCGCGCGCCTTCTGCCATTTCGCGAATCGTCGCGCTGCCGTCGCTCCATTTGGAATGACACTGCAAGTCGCCTTTCAAATCGCCCAACTGAATCAATTGCGGCAGTTTATTTTTCAGCGCGGCTTCGATTTCTCCCGACGCTTCACGCAATTCGGGTGGAATCCACGCCATGCCCAAAAGCGCGTACACCTCTTTTTCGTCGGCGCACAAAATTTCTTTGCCCGATTTGATGCGCGTAAAACTCCATTCCGAAAGCGACAATCCTTTTTTCAACGCCAAATCGCGCACGCGGATATTGTGCTCGCGGCTGCCGGTAAAATATTGCAGCGCGGTGCCCCAGCGCGCGGGTTCCAACACGCGCAAATCGGCTTGCATCCCGTTGTGCGCGACGATAGTCGCTTTCGTGTCGCCTTTTGCCAAGACCTCGCGCACTTGCGGCAGTTTCACAAACGCGTCGAGAATCACGGCAGGTTTGTCGGACGCGACGAGCAAATCAATATCGCCGATGGTCGGACGCAGGCGGCGCAAACTGCCCGCCGGCGAAATTTTGTCCACCGCGCTGCCGCACGCGTTTTTCAATTCCTCTATCAGCTCTTGGACGAAATACATCGCGACGGCGAGCCGCACGCGCGTCGTGTGCGCGCCGAGCGTGCCGATGCCCTGTTTGAGATTTTCAATCGTTTTGTCGCCCAACCCCGGCAATTTTTTTTCAGGATTTTCCAGCGCCGCTTTCAATCCATCGAGCGTGGTGATGTTATAGTCGCGCCAAAATTTCGCCACCGTTTTCGGACCGACGCCGGGAATGGCGAGCATGTCCACCAGACCTTCGGGAACCTGCGCGCGAATTTTTTCGTAATAGCTCATCTTGCCCGTGCGAAACAATTCGTCCAATTTCTCGGCAATCGCTTCGCCGACGCCGGGAATCGCGCGCAAGTTCGCGGGGTCGCCCTGCCATGCATCTTGCACACTGCGCGAAGAATGTTCAATCACATCCGCCGCGCGTTGGTACGCGATAATTTTGAAACGGTTCTCGCCCTGAATCGAAAGAATGTCGCCGATGCGTTTCAAGAGCGCGGCGATTTCTTGATTCGACCAGCGGCGCGTGGAAACAGCAGGCGTTTCTCGGTTTTCGTTTTTCGTATCCGATTTTTTGGGTTTGGCGATTTCGCTTTTGCGCGGCATGAGACCTCACCCCCCAACCCCCTCTCCTCCAAGAGAGGGGGTGTGAGTTGCTCCAATCGAACCTCACGTCCCAATTCGGCTTCCCCCCAACCCCCTCTCCTCCAAGAGAGGGGGTGTGAGTTGCTCCAATCGAACCTCACGTCCCAATTCGGCTTCCCCCCAACCCCCTCTCCTCCAAGAGAGGGGGAGTGAGGGTGCAAATAAAAAACACTTGCTTGCCGAGAATTGAACTCGTCGCAATATCACATGACAAAAGAAACGTTTTGTGTTTCTTTTGACCGCAACCGTGCGTGAGCCGAATTGTTCGGCGCGCAAATGTTTTCAGAAGATCAGATTAAATTGTAGACGTATTATAAGCGCGCGGCGTGAAAATGCAATTTGGAAATTTCGTAGTTTGGCTACCCCCATTGACGTTTTTTTTCGCTGTGGCATACTTGCTTTCCAATTTTCTACCACCCCGACGAAATCACAACCGAATTACACTCTTCGTTCACCTGCATCAAAACACCTTTGAACAAGTCCAGCCAAATTGTCCTTTTGGACAAAGGAACTAAAGGAGTTTTCGATGAGCCAACGGCTCACCCCCGACGAATGAAAATCTCCCCTCTCCATGTGGGAGAGGGGCTGGGGGTGAGGGGCTGCTCATTTTCAAGGGAATCGCTCATGAGCTGTTTCCCTTTGGGAAACGAGCTCGCCACCAACGATGAAAATGGCGGCAGTCAGCCGTCGGTCGTCGGCGGTCTATTTTCGGAGGAGCGAAACATGCGGGCAGCGCGCAAGCCAACAAATATCGCTTTGCGGACAAAAAGGCATTACACGGTAAAGTGTATCGCTACAAAATCGAGGTCAAGTATCTCGACAATCACAGCGAGTGGACCAAAGTGGTCAAGGTGAAAAGACCATAACCCTAAATCAGATAGGGCGCCAAAGCACCTCCGCTTTGGCGCTCAAGCGGGAGGACATCATGTTACGTCGTGTGTGCATTGCCGTGAGTTCGGTTTTGCTCTTGTGGCTGTTCATTGGCACAACGGGCACACCCAGCGCGCACGCCGCCGCATCTTGGGTCAACGTCGGGTCTCCCGGTTTTTCGGCGGGAGATGCCGAATACACCTCGCTGGCGTTTGAGGGTGGTACGCCGTATGTGGCGTATCGGGATGGGAGCAACTCGTACAAAGCGACGGTGATGAAATTCGATGGAACCAATTGGGTCAACGTCGGGTCTCCCGGTTTTTCGGCGGGAGATGCCGAATACACCTCGCTGGCGTTTGAGGGTGGTACGCCGTATGTGGCGTATACTGATGTGGGCAACTCGAACAAAGCGACGGTGATGAGATTCACCGACCCGCAAAGCGGACCGAACTTTGTCGTCAACAGCGCGGCAGATACAGATGACGGCGAGTGCAGCAATGCGCCGATGGACTGCACCTTGCGCGAAGCCATCAACGCCGCGAACGCGCGCAGCGGCGATGACACCATCACCTTTGACATTCCCGATACGGGCGCGGATTGTGCGAGCGATAATGTCTGTACGATCACGCTCGGCGCGCTCGGTTCATTGCCAGCCATCAACGACGACGTAACCATTGACGGCGCGCCCAACAACGGCAAAATAACCGTCAGCGGGGCGGATAGTTATCGCGTGCTGTTGGTCAACGCGGGGATCGCTTTGAATTTGAACCAAATGACGATTGTGCATGGACGGACGATTGCCGACGGCGGCGGTCTGGACAATGAGGGCGGAAATGTAACGATTACGAACTCGACCTTTGCCTACAATTCTGCCACCAGCGGCAGCGGCAGAGGCGGCGCGATTTACAATACGGGCATGCTGACGATTCGCAGCAGTACCTTTCATCACAACACCTCGCCCTATTACGGTGCCGGTGCCATTGAAAGCGACGGCGGCACGACAAACATCAGCAACAGCACATTCAATCAGAATGACGGTCAAGGCGGTGGCGCGATTGTCAATAATGCGACGTTGAACATTTGGAACAGCACCGTATCCGGCAACAATTTTGGCATTACCAGCAGCAGCGCGGCGACGCTCAAAAACACCATCATCGCCGCCAACACGGAAGGCGATTGCTACGGCACGATTAACGCGAACGCGTCCAATTTGGACAGCGACGGTTCGTGCGACAACGCAACCCAAAAATCCGTTTCGGAAATCGCGCTCACCGCGCTTGCCGACAACGGCGGACCGACGCAAACGATGGCGCTCGGCAATAGCAGCGTCGCCATTGACGCGGGCAATGCAGCCGTCTGCGCGGACAACGCGACCGTGAATAACCTCGACCAACGCGGCAACGCGCGCGACGACTTGCAATGCGACATCGGCGCGTTTGAATTCGTCAACAGCGATGGACACACTATCGCAAAAAACAATTTCGTCTTTGGTCCGCTTTATACCTTTGGTCCGACGCTCGCGGGCATCACATCGGGCAACACCTTCAACGATTCACTTGCAATCAATCGGGAAATTCCCGGCACGCATCCCGGCACGCCGCCCGCCAACGCGTTGACGATAACGTGGGATGCGACGACAAGCGGCAGCGGCTATTCGTTCCTCGTCACGCTCTGCTATGACCCGAATGATCCATCGCAGTACAACGGACAAAATGAAAGCGCTCTGCATGTGTGGCATTACAACGGTTCGACGTGGGATGATTTGGGCGGCACACTCGACACCACAACGCACGCGCCGTATCACTGCGTCACCGCGACGACGGCGCTCACGAGTTTGAGTCCACTCATCCTCGCGCCCGGCGCGCCGACGGCAACGATTGTCACGGGCGTCAAAGGTTTCGTCAACGCAAAGAATAACATCGTCTTGCGCTGGAAGACCACCACCGAATCCCAAATCGCGGGCTTTAATGTGTATCGCAAAACCGGCAAAGGCGAATGGAAACAAATCAACGCCAATTTCATTCAAGCGAAACATGCGGGCAGCGCGCAAGGCGACAAATATCGCTTTGCGGACAAAACCGTAAAATCCGGCAAGACGTATCGGTATAAAATCGAAATCGTCTATCTCGACGAACACACCGAATGGACCAAAGTGGTCAAGGTCGTCACCGCCGGCAATTCGGGAGGTCCTCCGCCGCGCGACGGGTCGGGGCAAAACGCGCCGTCTAACGCGAACGGCAATTAGCGCGCGCAGCGCGTTGTGTATCCAAAGCCGGTCGGTCAAAAAATGAAACTGCCGGGCATCTCACAAATGCTCGGCAGTTTTCTTTATGGTGGGCATCACGTTCGCGCATGCGGCGTTCAAAACATTTTCCCCGGATTCAAAATCCCATGCGGGTCCAACAAATTTTTCAACGCGCGCATCACATCCAGACTCGCGCCGTGTTCCGCGCGCATGAATTGGATTTTGCCCAAACCCACGCCGTGTTCCCCCGTCGCCGTGCCGTCCAACGCCAACGCGACGCGCACCATGTTGCCCAACGCGTTCAACGCGCGCGCGTGACTTGCAATGTCGTCGGGCACGTACGGCACGAGCGGATGCAAATTGCCGTCGCCCGCATGTCCGACCATCGAGGCGCCCGCCAAGCCCAACGCGTTGATTTCGCGTTCGCACGCGGCGACGAGTTCGGGATATTTCGACACGGGCACGGCGACATCGCCAATTAAAAACGCGATGCCGGGATGATTGCGCACCATCACTTCGTAGGTCGAATGCCGCATCTTCCACAAACGATCGCGTGCCGCGCGTCCGACGCCCATTTCAAAAGCAAGGCAGCCGTTATCTTGACACACTTCCTGCGCGAGCGCGAGTTCGTGTTCAATGCTTTGTGTGGTCGCGCTGTGAAATTCCATCAACAGCGTCGGTTTTTCGCGCAACTGAAATTCGCCCGTCGTGTTGAGATTGCGCGCGGTGACAGGGTCAATAAATTCCAACGCGACGGGATGCAGTCCCGCGCCCATGATTGCGGCGACGGAATGCGTCGCGCCGTCAATCGTTTCAAACGCCGCGACGACCGCGCTGAAATGTTCGGGGATGGGATGCAGGCGCAGTGTCGCTTCGGTGACAATGCCGAGTGTGCCTTCGGAGCCGACGAACAAATGCGCGAGGTCGTAACCGCTGGACGTTTTGCGCGCACGCGTGCCGGTGCGAATCACATCACCGTTCGCCAACACAATTTCGAGGCGCAGCACATTGTCTTTGGTCGCGCCGTAACCGGGCGTGCGCGTGCCCGCCGCGTTGTTGGCAATCATGCCGCCAATGCTCGCGTTCGCGCCGGGGTCGGGCGCAAAAAACAGCCCGTACGCGGCGAGTTTCGCGTTCATGTCTTTGTACTGGATGCCCGGCTGCACGTCCACTTGAAAATCGTCGGCATACACGTTCAGGATTTGGTCCATGCGTAAAAAATCCAGCACAATGCCGCCCGCCACAGGAATCGGATTGCCTTCCAAACTGGTGCCTGCGCCCCACGCAGTGACAGGAATTTTTTGCGCGTTCGCATATTGCAACAGCGCGCTGACCTGCGCGGTCGTTTCGGGCAAAACCACCGCCGTGGGCATGTGCGCGGCATGAAACGATTGGTCGCGCGCGTGATATTCGCGGTCGGAATGTGACAGTAAAACATTTGCGTCGCCGAAGGTTTGTTTTAGAAATTGGATTGCTGTATCGTTCAAGCTCGGTACCGGGGAAATCATTTTTGCGACTCCTGATGGAGAGATAATTCCTCACCCCCTGCCCCCTCTCCTTATGGGGCGTTCGTCCCTCACCCCCAGCCCCTCTCCCAAGGGGCGAGGGGAGATTTTCATCCTTGGTGGTGAACGGAGTTCATGTTGACTTATGGGGCGTTCGTCCCTCACCCCCTGCCCCCTCTCCCAATGGGAGAGGGGGGAGATTTTCATCCTTGGTGGTGAACGGAGTTCATGTTGACTTATGGGGCGTTCGTCCCTCACCCCCTGCCCCCTCTCCCATTGGGAGAGGGGGGAGATTTTCATCCTTGGTGGTGAACGGAGTTCATGTTGACTTATGGGGCGTTCGTCCCTCACCCCCTGCCCCCTCTCC
>Ga0070741_10001981_pt1 | contig 57693 bp, 54 predicted proteins | sample Coa_R1_4_FD_66440 | JGI IMG/M metagenome (GOLD analysis project Ga0070741, IMG submission 66440) | Surface soil microbial communities from Centralia Pennsylvania, which are recovering from an underground coalmine fire - Coalmine... | ecosystem: Environmental > Terrestrial > Soil > Unclassified ... | reverse complement strand
AGCCGCGCCGGCCGAGCGGCGCTCGCATCAGCACCATCGCCGGCACGCGCGCGTCGGTGCCGATCGTCGCGGCGAGCCCGAGCAGCACGCAGCCGACCAGGGAAGCGACGACGATCGCGAGCAGCGCCTGCTTCAGCGACAGCGCGGGGACGAGGAGCGCGCCCGCGACGATGACGAGCAGGCTGACCGCGAGGTTCCCCCACAGGAGCAGCGTGTCGCCGATCCCGAGCACCCGCAGCCGCTCCGGGACGGGCTCGATGCCCCAGGCCGGCGTCTCCAACAGGGAGGAGCCCGTGGGTTCCCCCTGGGCCGCCTCCGGCTTCGCCGTCACGGGCTGCCCCCGCTCCGGCGTTCCACTGTCCGCTGGGTGAAGATCGAAGCCTCCCTTCGCTGGTCCTAACCAGATCAGGTTCGACGGGTGTGATCTCAGCCCGCTCGGCGGGCACCCCGGTAGCGCGAGTCTAGCGCACGCCTTCCGTGCAGTATTATCTAGGCAATGCCTAGGCAGAACTACACGGCGGCGGAGGCGGCGCGGGCGCTCGGCATCAGCATCGACACGCTCCGGCGCTGGGACCGCGCCGGCCGGATCAAGACCACGCGGGACTCGGCCAACCGCCGGCTCGTGCCCGCGGCGGAGGTGCGGCGGCTGAAGGGCGACGACCCGGAGCGGATGAGCGCGCGCAACCACTTCCGCGGGGTCGTCCGCGACGTGACGGTCGAGGGTCTGCTCGCCCAGGTCGAGATCGACGTCACCGAGCCGGCCCGGGTGGTCGCGATCATCACGCGCGACGCCGCCCAGGCGCTCGGGCTGAAGCCGGGGATCAGCGCGGCGGCGGTCGTGAAGGCCACCTCCGTGATGATCGAGCTGTGAGACGGGCGGCATTCCACGCCGTCACCGGCCTCGCCGTCCTCGTCGCGCTCGGCTTCCTGGTGCTGCCGGTGCTCGCGATCTTCCTCCGGGTCTCGCCGGGCGAGCTGATCGAGCGGGTCGACGACCGCGTCGTCCTCGACGCGCTCGAGGTCACTGCCAAGACGAACGGGATCGCGTTCGCGTTGACCCTGCTCGTCGGCACGCCGGCCGCCTACCTAATCGCCGCGCGACGCTTCCCCGGGCGTGCCCTCGTCGTCACGCTCTGCGAGCTGCCGCTCGTCCTGCCGCCCGCGGTTGCCGGAATCGGGCTGCTGGCGGCCTTCGGCCGGCTCGGGCTGCTCGGCGGGACGCTGGACGCGCTCGGGGTCAGGCTCGGCTTCACCCAGGCCGCGGTGGTGCTCGCCGTCCTGTTCGTGGCCGGGCCGTTCTACCTGCGGCAGGCGATCGCGGCGTTCGAGGCCGTCGACCCGGCGATGCTCGCGGCCGCGCGCACCCTCGGCGCGGGCCCGGCGAGAACGTTCGCCCGGGTCGCGCTTCCGCTGGCGAGCGCCGGTCTCGGGGCCGGGGCCGCCCTCTCGCTTGCGCGGGGAATCGGAGAGTTCGGGGCGACGGTCATGTTCGCCGGCAGCCTGCAGAGCGTGACGCAGACGCTGTCGCTCGCGATCTACGCGCAGTTCGACGTCGACTTCACCAGGGCGCTCGCGCTCGGGGCGCTCCTCGTTCTCTTCAGCGCGGCCGTCCTGCTGACGATGAAGGTGGTTCCTCTGTGGCGGCGCTCGCCGTCGACATCGCCTGTCCTCTTCGCTCCTTCGAGCTCGCGCTAGCGCTCGAGGTCGGCGGCGAGACGGTCGCGCTCGTCGGACCGTCCGGGGCGGGAAAGACGACCGTCCTGCGGGCGGTCGCCGGCCTCGTCCGCCCGCGCGCGGGGCGGATCTCGCTCGGCGGCGAGGCGCTGTTCGACGCCGCGCGGCGCATCGACCTGCCGCCCGAGCGGCGCCGCGTCGGGCTGGTCTTCCAGGACTACGCCCTCTTCCCGCACATGTCCGTCGAGCAGAACGTCGCCTTCGGCGGCCGCGAGCGAGTCGCGGAGCTTCTGGAGCGCTTCCGGGTCGCGCACCTCGCCTCGGCGCGGCCGGAGGCGCTGTCCGGCGGAGAGCGTCAGCGTGTCGCCCTCGCGCGGGCCCTCGCCCGCGACCCGGCCGTGCTCCTCCTCGACGAGCCGATGGCCGCGCTCGACGCCCACACGCGTGGCGCCGTCCGCGCGGAGCTGCAGGAGCTGCTCCGCGAGCTCGGGCTGCCGACGATCCTCGTCACGCACGACTTCGAGGACGCGGCCGCGCTCGCCGACCGCGTGGGCGTGATCGCCGACGGCAAGATCCTCCAGCTTGCGACGCCGGACGAGCTCGTCGCCGCTCCCAGCGACGCCTACGTCGCGAGCTTCACCGGGGCGAACCTGCTCCACGGCTTTGCCCGTCCGACCCGCGAGGGCTTGACCGAGGTCGTTCTCGACGGCGGCGCCGTCGTCTTCTCGACCGACCGGGCCGAAGGCAGGGTCGGCGTCGTCGTCTACCCCTGGGAGGTCTCGATCGCGCATGCCGCGGCGGCGGATTCGGCGCTGAACCACGTCAGCGCGCCGATCGCGTCGATCGTCACGCTGGGCAACCGCGTGCGGGTGCGTGTCGGGCCGCTCGTCGGCGAGGTCACCGCCGCGTCCGCCGAGCGGCTCGATCTCGAGCGCGGGCGGCTCGTTGTCGCGTCGTTCAAGGCGACCGGCGCGCGGCTCGTCCCCCTGCGCGACCCGTCGGGCCCGCCCGAGACCGTTCGCGAGGGCGCAGAGAGCCCCGCTCCGGGCTGAGCGCTCGCCTTCGGCGGCGACGGGCTTCCGGCCGGCGCGAATCCATCGCACTCCGGTTTAGCTGCACCGCGAGCGGAAACACGCGCTTCGCGTGCCCCGGGTCCGGCCTGCGCGACGACGACGGCGGCTGTCGCTGCTGGTGCCCGTCGCGCTGGTCCTGCCGCTGACGGGCTGCGGCCGCGAGAACGTGCTCGATCCGGCGAGCCCTCAACAGCACAAGATCTCGACGCTGTTCTGGGTGATGATGGGCGTCGCCTGGTTCGGGGTCGCGCTGATCGTCTTCCTCCTCGCGCTCGGCTGGCTCCGCAGGAAGCGCACGACCCTGCCGGGCGGCAAGGGCGAGCGCACGGCGACCGCCCTGCTGGTCGCCCTCGGCATCGCCGCGCCGATCGTGACGCTCTCCGCGCTCTTCGTCTGGTCGGACATCTTCGTGCTCAAGGCGACGTCCGCTCCGGCGCCGTCCTCGACCCGGCTGACGGTCGTGGTGATCGGCCACCAGTGGTGGTGGGAGGTGCGCTACCCGGGCACCTCCGCGGTGACCGCGAACGAGATCCACATCCCGGTGCACACCCGCGTGAACGTCGTCGGGCGCAGCGCCGACGTGATCCACAGCTTCTGGGTCCCGGAGCTGAACCGGAAGATCGACCTGATCCCGGGCCGGACGAACCGGATCGTGCTCGACGCCGACCGCGCCGGGCGGTTCCGCGGGCAGTGCTCGGAGTTCTGCGGGCTGCAGCACGCGCACATGGCGCTGTACGTCGTCGCCCAGCCTCCCGCTGCCTTTCGCGCCTGGCTGGCGAACATGGGGAAGGGGGCGCGCACGCCGGCGACGCCGCTCGAGCGTTCGGGCCGCGCCGTCTTCCTGAACCAGGCCTGCTCCGGCTGCCACCAGATCCGCGGGACGCCGGCGCACGCACGCGTCGGGCCGGACCTCACGCACCTCGCGACGCGGCAGACGATCGCGGCGGCGACGCTGCCGAACCGGAAGGGCTACCTCGGCGGCTGGATCCTCGATCCGCAGCACGCGAAGCCGGGGGCCCGGATGCCCGGACTGACCCTCTCGGGCTCGCAGCTGCAGGCCCTCCTCGCCTACCTGGAGAGCCTGAAGTGACCGCGACCGTCCGCTTCGGCCATGGCAGGGGTCTGACCCCTCGGGGGTCATGGCACCCGCGCAAACCGCATGGTTGCGCGCCAGGTGTCGCTTCTGGCCATGGCAGGGGTCTGACCCCTGACCTGGCCGGAAAGGGCGGTGTCGGGTGAGCGCCGTCGCAACTCCTGCGCGGGAGCGCATCGGCCGCCTGGAGACGATCTGGGAGGAGCGCCCCGGCTTCCTCGGCTGGCTGACGACGGTCGACCACAAGCGGATCGGCCTGCTCTTCTTCTTCACGTCCGTCGCGTTCTTCGTCGCCGGCGGGATCGAGGCCCTGACGATCCGGACGCAGCTCGCGGAGCCGAGCAGCACCGTCGTCGGCCCGAAGACCTTCAACGAGCTGATGACGATGCACGGGACGACGATGATCTTCCTCTTCGTCGTCCCGATGGGGCTCGGCGCGTTCGGCAACTACCTCGTGCCCCTGATGGTCGGCGCGCGCGACCTCGCCTTCCCGCGCCTGAACGCGCTCTCGTACTGGATCTTCCTCGCCTCCGGCCTCTTCATCTACGTCGGCCTGGCAATCGGCCAGGGACCCGACCAGGGCTGGTTCAGCTACGTGCCGCTCGCCCTGAAGCGCTTCGACCCGGGCTACGGGGTCGACTTCTACGCGCTCGGGCTGATCTTCAACGGGATGTCGACGACCGCCACCTCGATCAACCTGGTGACGACGATCTTCAAGCTGCGCGCGCCGGGCATGTCGCTGAACCGGATGCCGCTCTTCTGCTACGCGCAGCTTGCGGCGGCGGGCTCCGCGCTCTTCCTGATCCCGCCGCTGACCGTCGACCTCGTGCTGCTCGAGCTCCAGCGCAAGGCCGGCTTCCACTTCTTCGACGTCGGGGGCGGAGGAAGCCCGCTGCTGTGGCAGCACCTCTTCTGGCTGTTCGGCCATCCGGAGGTCTACCTGATCGTCCTGCCCGCGTTCGGGATCACGACCTCGATCATCCCGACCTTCGCGAAGCGGAAGATGATCGCGGCGCCGCTGGTCGCGCTCGCCGAGCTGCTCGTCGCCTTCATCGGCTTCGGCGTCTGGGCGCACCACATGTTCTCGACCGGGATGCCGAACAGCGCGATGGTCTTCTTCGCTGCGGCGACCTTCATGGTCGTGATCCCGTCGACGATCCAGATCTACGCGTGGCTGTTCACGGTGACGCTCGGGCGGCCGGAGTTCCGGACGCCGCTGCTCTTCGTCGGCGCCTTCATCGTCTTCTTCGTGATCGGCGGCCTGTCCGGGATCATGTTCGCCGCCGTCCCGTTCGACCAGGCGACGACCGACACCTACTTCGTCGTCGCCCACTTCCACTTCATCATCTTCGGCGCCGCGGTCTTCCCGATCCTCGGCGGGATGTTCTACTGGTTCCCGAAGGTGACCGGCCGCCTCTACCACGAGGGGTGGGCGAAGGCCGCCTTCTGGCTCACGTTCTGGGGCACGGCCCTGACGTTCTTCCCGATGCACATCGTCGGCCTGCTCGGGATGCCGCGGCGCGTGTACACCTACCCGGGCGGCCTCGGCTGGGACGCCTACAACCTGTCGGAGACGATCGGCGCGTTCGTCCTCACCGCCGGGCTGCTGCTGATCGCCGCCAACCTGCTCGTCAGCCGCGTCCGGGGCGCCCCGGCAGGGAACAACCCGTTCGGAGGACCGACGCTGGAATGGGCAACCACCTCGCCGCCGCCGCCGTACAACTTCGCGGTCATCCCGACGGTGCGGAGCGAGTACCCCGGCTGGGACGACGAGGCTCTGGCCGAGGACGAGCGGCGGCTGCGGCTCGGGGTCGGCACCCTGGAGCAGGGGCACGAGCAGCCCGAGACGACCGTGCGCGACGGCTTCGCCGACGACGTGGTCGAGATGCCGTCCGAGTCCGGCTGGCCGATCGTGATCGCCTTCCTGCTGACGATCGTCTTCGCCCTGACGCTCACCTCGCACTACGTCGCCGCGGGGGCGTTCGTCGGCCTGGCCGGCCTGGCCGCCTGGGTCTGGCTCTGGAAGGAGCCCGCCGAGTGAGCGTGCGCCCGGAGGCGGTCGCCGTCCCGGCCGCGCGCCGCTCGCAGGCGCGCGGCTGGTGGGGAGTCGCGCTGCTCGTCGCGACCGAGGGGACGCTCTTCGGAACGATCGTCGGCACCTACTTCTACCTCCGGTTCAAGTCCGCGCAGTGGCCGCCCGAGGGGACGCCGGAGCCCGCCGTCGTCGTCCCGCTCGTCCTCGCGGGCGTCCTGCTCGCGACGAGCGCGCCGATGCAGCTGGCCCTCGCCGCGGGACGGACCGGCCGGGCTCGAGCGGCGCAGCTCTTCCTTCTCGTCGCCCTCGTCGTCCAGTCGGGCTACCTCGCCATGCAGATCCACCTGTTCGCGGACGACGTGCGCGCCCATCCCCCGTCCGCGAACGCGTACGCGTCCGTGAAGGACCTGCTGCTCGGCGCGGACCATGCCCACGTCGCGGTCGGCCTGGCGGTCACCCTCTTCCTCCTGGCGAAGCTCGCCGACGGACGCGTCACCGGCTATCGCCGCGTCGCGCTCCAGTGCGGCGCCTTCTACTGGCACTTCGTCAACGTGCTCACCGTCGTCGTCACCCTGGTCCAGATCTCGCCGAGGCTCGGATGAGGGTGCCGCGCTCGCTTCCCGCCCTCGAGGCCCTGCAGTGGTTCGGGCTTCTCGCCGGCCCGCTCGCGTTCGCTGCCGAGCACGTGATCGGGCTGGGCGCCACGTTCGCGCGGTGCAACCCGGCGGGCGAGGTGCTGGGCGTCGAACAGCACCTGTACCAGCTCACGACGATGGCGGTCGCCGCGGCGATCGTCGTCGCCGCGGAGATGGCCGCCCTGCTCGCCTTCCTCGGTACGCACGGCCTCGACTTCGAGGCCGACCCGCCGCCCGGGCGGATCCGCTTCCTCGCGACCGCCGCGCTCGTGCTCGGGCCGATCCTGCTGACGCTCGTCCTGCTCAGCGGGCTCGGCGCCTACGTCCACGCCCCCTGCCGCCAGGCATGAGACGAGTCGCCGCAATCGCCGTCCTCGTCCCGGTCGCGGCGGCCGCCGGCTGCGGCTCGGGCGCTCCTCCGCCCGCGGGCGTCCCGAACAGCGACCCGTCCCGCGGCAAGGAGCTGATCGTGCACTACGGCTGCGGGTCGTGCCACACGATCGGCGGCGTCTCCGGCGCGAACGGGAAGGTCGGCCCGCCGCTCGACGGCTTCGGCGAGCGCCAGACGATCGCCGGGAAGCTCGCGAACACGCCGGCGAACCTGATCCGCTGGATCATGGACCCGCAGCGGGTCGTGCCCGGAAACGACATGCCGGATCTCGGCGTCTCCCGCGACGAGGCGCGCGATGTCGCCTCCTACCTCTACTCGCATTGAGGCGCTCGGCCGGCATCGCGGCGCTCGGGGCGCTCCTCGCGCTGGTCGCCGCCCTTCCCGCCGGCGCCGATCCGCCGCCGCCGGGCATCTACGCCAACGCCGGCTCGAGCTCCGCCGGGGGGACGCCGAGCGGGCGCGCGGCACGCGGTTACGCGCTGTACGGCGCGAACTGCGCAACCTGTCACGGCTCGCGCGGGGAAGGCGTGGCGGGCCCGCCGGCGCGAAAGGGAGTGGGCGACCGGCCCGGGCTCGGCCCCCCGCTCCGCGGCGTGGGCGCCATCGCGGCCGACTTCTACCTCCGTACCGGCTACATGCCGCTCTCGTCGCCGTCCGCCCAGCCGTCACGGAGCCATGTCCTCTTCTCGGAGAAGCAGATCGACGCGATCGTCGCCTACGTCGCCTCGCTGGGGCACGGCCCGCCGATTCCGAGGCCGCACCCCGAGCGCGGCAACCTGAGCAGGGGCCTGAAGCTCTTCACCGAGCACTGCGCCGGCTGTCACCAGGTCGTCGCCGAGGGCGGGATCGTCACCGGCGCCCGCGTCCCGCCGCTCGAGGACGCGACGCCCGTGCAGATCGCCGAAGCAGTCCGCATCGGCCCGTACCTGATGCCGCGCTTCTCGAAGCAGGACATCGGCGACCGCGACCTCGACTCGATCATCCGCTACGTCCAGTACGCGAAGCACCCGGACGACCCCGGCGGGTGGGCGCTCGGCCACATCGGCCCCTTCCCCGAAGGGATGGTCGCGTGGCTGATCGGCGGCTCGCTGCTGGTCGCGGTCTGCCTGGTGATCGGACGGCGGGCGACGTCGTGATCCGCAAGGCGCTCGCGCTCGGCGTCGCGCTGCTCCGCCTCTGGCTGTGGCGGCCGTCGCCGCGGGTCGAGGAGCCGCCGCGGATCGTCGCGCCGGGGGAGCCGGCCCCGCGGGCCGAGCTCCTGCTGCTGGCCCTGCTCGGCTGCGCGTCGGCGTGCGCGGTCGCGTTCGTGGTCGTCTACGCGGTCGACCTCCCGCGGCCGACCCAGCTGTTCGGTCTCTGCCTCGGCCTGATGTTCGCGTTCCTGGCCTCGGCGCTCGTCCTGCTCGGCAAGCGGCTCGTGCCGGACGAGGAGATCGAGGAGGACTACCCGGCGCCGGAGCGGGAGCACGCGCAGGAGGACGTGATCGGCATCGTCGAGCAGAGCGGCGACCGCTTCACCCGCCGGCGTCTGCTCAAGGTGGCGGCGCTCGGCACCGGCGGCGCGGTCAGCGCCGCCCTGGTCGCGCCGGCCGTGTCGTTCGGCCCGCTGTTCCACACCTCTGCGCTCGACCGGACGCCCTGGCGGCGCGGCCGCCGGCTCGTCGACGACGCCGGCAAGCCGCTCCGGGCGGCCGACATCTCGACGGAGACCTTCTACACCGCCTACCCCGAGGGCGCGCCCCGCGAGGATTTGGCGGCGCCCGTGGTCGTCGTCCGGCTCGACCCGGAGGAGCTGAGGCTCCCCGCCGGCCGCGAGAGCTGGGCGCCGCGCGGGATCCTCGCCTACTCGAAGACCTGCACGCACGCCGCCTGCGCGATCGCCCTGTACCGCAAGCCGACCTTCGCGCCGACGCAGCCCGGGCGGGCGCTCGTCTGCCCGTGCCACTACTCGACGTTCGACCCGGCGACGGGCGGAACGGTGATCTTCGGCCCGGCGGGCCGGCCGCTCCCGCAGCTGCCGCTCCAGATCGACGGCGACGGCAACCTGCGCGCGGCCGGCAACTACTCGGGGCTGCCCGGGCCGTCGTGGTGGGGGGTGCGGCACCGATGATCCGCGCGACCGTCCGCTTCCTCGACTCGCGCGCCGGCGCGGCGCCGCTGCTGAAGAAGGCGCTCCGCTACGTCTTTCCCGACCACTGGTCGTTCCTGCTCGGCGAGGTCGCGCTCTACTCCTTCCTCGTCCTCGTCGCGACCGGGGTCTACCTGACCTTCTTCTTCGAGCCGAGCACCACGCAGACGATCTACGACGGGAGCTACGCCCCGCTCCGCGGGCAGCAGGTCTCGGAGGCGTACCGCTCGGTCCTCGACCTCTCCCTGGAGCGGAAGGCGGGCCTGCTGATCCGGCAGACGCACCACTGGGCCGCTGACGTCTTCATCGTCTCGATCGTCCTCCACCTGATCCGCGTCTTCTTCACCGGCGCGTTTCGAAAGCCTCGTGACCTCGTCTACTACGCGGGTCTGGGGATGCTGATGCTCGCGCTGCTCGAGGGGTACATCGGCTATTCGCTCGTGGACGACCTGCTCTCCGGCATGGGGCTGGCGATCGGCTACTCGGTCGGGATGGCGCTGCCGTTCGTCGGCGCGAACCTCATGCTGGCGATCTTCGACGGCCCGTTCCCCGGCAGCTCGTCGTTCTGGCCGCGGATGTACGTCGCGCACGTGCTCCTGCTCCCGCTCCTGATCGGCGGGCTGCTCGCCGTGCACCTGCTCGGGATCGTCGCGCGCCACCACACGCAGTTCCGGGCGAAGCCGAGGCAGACGGAGCGGAAGGTCGTCGGGCTGCCGGCCTTCCCCGGCTACGCGCCGCGGTCGATCGGGCTCGCCCTCGCCGTGGCGGCGGTCCTCTTCCTGCTCGGCGGCCTCGTCCAGATCAACCCGGTCTGGTTGTGGGGCCCCTACCACGTCTCGCAGGGGACGAACGGCGCGCAGCCGGACTGGTACCTCGGCTGGCTGATCGGTGCGCTACGGCTGATGCCGAGCTTCGACGTCACGATCGGGAGCTACACGCTCGTGCCCAACCCGTTCTGGGGCGGCGTCGGGTTCCCGCTCGCCGTCTTCGGGCTGCTCGCCGCGTGGCCCTGGCTCGAGCGGAAGGTGACCAGGGATCGTGGCGCCCACAACCTGCTCGACCGGCCGCGCGACGCGCCCTGGCGGACGGCGATCGGCGTCGGGATCCTCACCTGGGTGTTCCTCGTGTTCCTGTTCGGCTCGTCCGACCGGGTCTACGTCTTCTTCGGCCTCTCCTACGAGGGGCAGCTCTGGGTCTATCGCGTGCTGGTCTGGGTCGTGCCGGTGGTCGCCGCCGGGATCGCGCACCGGGTCTGCGTCGAGCTGCGGGCGGGCGAGCACGTCGAGCGCATGCGGGCACTGGCGGAAACGGAGGCCGCGCGGGAACGCGCGCTGGGCCCGCTCGGCGCTACGGAACCGCCGCCGGGGGCGCCTCGGCCCGCCCGGCGAGGCCCGTGAGCCGCTCGATCCCGTCGAGCGCCCAGCGCAGGTGGCGGCGCTGGAGCGCGACGGCGTCCGCCGCCAGGCGGCGGAGGCCCGGCCCGGCCCACCGGTGGCCGAGACGCGCCACCGCCGACCAGGCGGCGACCTCGCCCGCCTCGGCCATCGCGAGGAAGGTCCAGGCCTCGACCGGGCCCGAGCCCGCCCTGAACCAGGGCAGCGCGGACTCGGAGGCGCGGTTCTTCGCGTGCTGCGCCCGGGCGCGGAGCTCGTCCGCGATCTCGTCCGACTGACGAGCGGCGACGCCGTGGCAGCGGGCCTATGCCTCGCGCGCGTCGGCGCGCATGCGCCGCACCGCGAGCAGGAGCGTCACGTCGTGAGTGCGTTCCTCGACGAGCTCCGTCACGCCGGCAGCGGCGAGGGCCAGGCCCCAGGCGTCGGCGAGGCTTTGCTCGAGGAGCGTCAGCTCGGCCACGCCGGACGTGTACCCGGCGGCGCCCGGCCGAATCCGCGTTCCCGGTTCTGCGCGTGTGGTCCGACGTTTATACGCGCCCGCCGAGAGCAGACAGGGGTCCGATGGAGCTCGGGAGGCTGATCGCGCGCTGGCCGGTCGTCCGCCAGGTGCGCGAGGGCGACCCGCTCGGGCTCGGGCGATCGGTGCAAAGCGAGCGGTCGAAGCACCTGCACGCGCGGATCAGCGACGCGGAGAGCGTCGTTCCGTCGATCTGCCCGTTCTGCGCAGTCGGCTGCGGCCAGCTCGTGTACGTGAAGGACGGCGAGGTCACCCATGTCGAGGGCGACCCGGCGAGCCCCATCTCGCGCGGCCGCCTCTGCCCGAAGGGACAGGCGTCGAAGAGCTATGCGACGAGCCCGCTGCGCGAGTACAAGGTGAAGTACCGGCCGCCGCGCGCGACGCAGTGGCAGGAGCTCGACCTGGACGAGGCGATGGACATGATCGCCGACCGCGTCCTCGAGGCCCGGGAGCAGGGCTGGGAGTGGGAGAACGAGCAGGGCCACCGCGTCCGCCGCACGCTCGGGCTCGCCAACCTCGGCGGTGCCACGCTCGACAACGAGGAGAACTACCTGATCAAGAAGCTGCTGACGGCGCTCGGCGTCGTCATGGTCGAGAACCAGGCCCGCATATGACACAGCTCCACGGTCCCCAGTCTGGGGACCTCGTTCGGGCGAGGCGGGGCGACGACGTTCCAGCAGGACCTCCAGAACTCGGACTGCATCGTGATCATGGGCTCGAACATGGCCGAGAACCACCCGGTCGGGTTCCAGTGGGTGATGGAGGCCAGAGAGCGGGGCGCGGCGGTTCTCCACGTCGACCCGCGCTTCACGCGGACGAGCGCGATGGCGACGACGTTCGTCGGGATCCGCGCCGGCAGCGACATCGCCTTCCTCGGCGGGATCGTCAACTACATCCTCGAGCACGGCCGCTACCTCGAGGAGTACGTGAAGCGCTACACGAACGCGCCGGTCGTGATCCAGGACGGGTTCAAGGACACGGAGGACCTGGCCGGCCTCTTCTCCGGCTGGGATCCCGACGCCGGGTGGTACGAGCTCGACAGCTGGCAGTACGAGGGGCTGGACCCCCACCCGGCGATCAAGCAGCGGATGGACAGCGAGCAGGGCCGGGAGCGCCACACCGGCTCGGCCGAGGTGCACGGCGCGGCCGGGGCCAACCTCGCGTCGCCGTTCGCGCCGCACGAGGATCCCACGCTCACCCATCCGAACTGCGTCTTCCAGATCCTCAGGCGGCACTTCGGCCGGTACACGCCCGCGATGGTGGCGCAGGCGTGCGGGTGCAGCGAGGAGGAGTTCCTTGACGTTGCGGAGACGATCTGCAGCAACTCCGGCCTCGACCGGACGACCGCCTTCGTCTACGCCGTCGGCTGGACGCAGCACACGGTCGGCGTCCAGATCATCCGCACTGCGGCGATCATCCAGCTCCTGCTCGGGAACATCGGCCGCCCCGGGGGCGGGATCATGGCCCTGCGCGGCCACGCGTCGATCCAGGGCTCGACGGACATCCCGACGCTCTACAACATCCTCCCGGGCTACCTGGCGATGCCGCACGCGGGCGTCTACGACGACCTGCAGGGCTACGTCGACTGCAACCGCTCGCCCGGGGGCTGGTGGGGACACGTCCGGGAGTACATGGTCAGCCTGCTGAAGGCGTACTGGGGCGACCACGCGGTTCCGGCGAACGACTTCTGCTTCGACTACCTGCCGCGGATCGACAAGGACGACTCTGTCTACCAGTGGCCGGCGCTCGTCCGCGAGGGAACGCTGAACGGGCTGATCGTGGCCGGCGAGAACCCCGCGGTCGGGTCGGCGAACGGCCGCGCGCAGCGGCACATGCTCGCGGGGCTCGACTGGCTCGTCGTCCGCGACCTCGTCGAGACCGAGACCGCCGCCTTCTGGTACGACAGCCCGGAGGTCGAGGCGGGCGAGCTCGACCCGACGGAGAACGAGACCGAGGTCTTCTTCCTCCCGGCCGCCTCCCACACCGAGAAGGACGGCTCGTTCACGAACACGCAGCGGCTCGTCCAGTGGCACTTCAAGGCGACCGAGCCGAAGCACGACTGCCGCTCCGAGCTCTGGTTCTACTACTGGCTGGGGAAGCGGATCCAGGAGAAGCTCGCCGGCTCGCGCGACGACCGCGACCGGCCGGTGCTCGACCTGACCTGGAGCTACCCGACGTCGGGGGCGACCCACGAGCCGAACGCCGAGTGGGTGCTGCGAGAGATCAACGGCTTCGAGGTGGGCACCTCGGCGCCGCTGGCGAGCTACACCGGGCTGAAGGGCGACGGCTCGACCGCCTGCGGGTGCTGGATCTACTGCGGCATCTACAAGGACGGGGTCAACCAGGCTGCGCGGCGGAAGCCGCACTGGGAGCAGAGCTACGTCGCTCCCGACTGGGCCTGGGCCTGGCCGGACAACCGCCGCCTGCTCTACAACCGCGCCTCGGCCGATCCGGACGGCAGGCCCTGGTCGGAACGGAAGGCGTACATCTGGTGGGACGAGGCGCAGTCGGTCTGGCGCGGCCACGACACCCCCGACACCGAGCCGACCAAGCCGCCGACCTACCGCCCGGAGAAGGACGCCGAGAACGAGCGCGCGATCGCCGGCGACAAGCCGTTCGGCATGCAGGCCGACGGGCGCGGCTGGCTCTTCGTGCCGGAGGGGATCGAGGACGGGCCGCTGCCCTCGCACTACGAGCCGCAGGAGTCGCCGGTGACGAACCCGTTCTACGAGCAGAACGTGAACCCGCGCCGCCAGGAGCTGCGGCTCGAGGACAACCCGTACAACCCCTCGGGCGACGAGCCGGGAGCCGACCGGTTCCCGTTCGTGCTCACGACCTACCGGCTCACCGAGCACCACTGCGCCGGCGGCTTCACCCGGACCGTGCCCTACCTGGCGGAGCTCCAGCCGGCGATGTTCGTCGAGGTCCACCCGGAGCTCGCCCGGGAGCGTGGGCTGGCGAACGGCGGCTGGGCGACGATCTCGAGCGCCCGCGGCGCGATCGAGGCGCGGGTGCTCGTCACCGACCGCATGCGGCCGCTGCGAGTCGACGGCCGGGTCGTCCACCAGGTCGGGCTCCCGTACCACTGGGGGACGCGCGGGTTGACCACCGGCGGCAGCGCGAACGACCTGACGCACCTCGCGCTCGACCCGAACGTGCACATCCAGGAGGTGAAGGCGCTGACGTGCGACATCCAGCCCGGCCGGCGCCCGGTCGGCGACGGCTACGCCGCGCTCGCGACGGAGCTGAAGGCGAAGGGCGTCCCGCACCGGCTCGACGAGCAGGAGCGGAAGCGGTCGACGTGAGAGACTTCGCGACCCTCGCGGACGTGACCGGAGAGCCGGCGGCCTGGCCGGAGACCTACGGCGACGACGCGAAGCCGCGGATGGGGTTCTTCACGGACACCTCGATCTGCATCGGCTGCAAGGCCTGCGAGGTGGCGTGCAAGGAGTGGAACCTCGTGCCCGACGACGGGCTCGTCTGGACGGGCGAGTCGTACGACCACACCTCGTCGCTGGGCGCGAACAGCTGGCGCCACGTCGCCTTCGTCGAGCAGCGCGTCCCGGCGCGCGGCGACGGCGAGGGGCTCCGCTGGCTGATGAGCTCCGACGTCTGCAAGCACTGCACGCACGCGGCGTGCCTCGACGTCTGCCCGACGGGAGCGCTCTTCCGCACCGAGTTCGGAACCGTCGTCGTCCAGGAGGACATCTGCAACGGGTGCGGCTACTGCGTCCCGGCCTGTCCCTTCGGCGTCCTCGACCAGCGTCACCTTCCGAGCGACGAGCCGAACCGGGCCGTGCTGCCGCCCCCGCTCGGCAGGAAGGAGGACGGCCGGGTCTGGAAGTGCACTCTCTGCTACGACCGGCTGAAGGACGGCCACGAGCCGGCGTGCGCCAAGGCGTGCCCGACCGACTCGATCCAGTTCGGGCCGCTCGACGAGCTTCGGGCGCGCGCGGAGCGGAGGGTCGAGAAGCTCGAGGCCGGCGGCTGGAACGGGGCCCAGCTGTACGGGCACGACCCCGACGACGGGGTCGGCGGCTTCGGCGCCTTCTTCCTGCTGCTCGACGATCCGGAGGTGTACGGACTGCCGCCCGACCCGGTCGTGACCACGAAGCACCTGCCCGGGATGTGGGCGGCCGCCGCCGCGGCGATGGTCGCCGTCGGCGCAGGAATGCTCGCGTTGATGGGGAGCGGACGGTGAGACGTGTCCGCAGCGGCCATGGCAGGGGTCTGACCCCTGCCATGGCCGAAAGGGGCGAGAAGGCGGTGCCGAGAGCGGAACGATTCGTCCACAGGCGCCGGAGCGTTCGGTGAGCCCGTCGCAGCAGGACGGCAGGCCGCCGGGCACGACGTCCCACGAGGCGTCGGTCACGGAGCTGGGCACGCAGATGCGCTCCTACTACGGCCGGCCCGTGATCAAGGAGCCGGTCTGGAAGCCCGAGATCCCCTGGTACTTCTTCACCGGCGGGCTCGGTGGGTGCTCGTCGGTGCTCGGCCGGATCGCCCGGAGCCGCGGGAACGACCGGCTGGCCGACCGTCTCCTCTGGATCTCGCTGGCCGCCGACACGGCGAGCCCGTTGCTGCTGATCGCCGACCTGGGCCGGCCCGAGCGCTTCCACCACATGCTGCGCGTCTTCAAGGTCACCTCGCCGATGAACGTCGGCAGCTGGATCCTGGCGGGCAGCGGCACGGCCAGCGGCATCGCCGCGGCCGCGCACGTGCTCGGGCTCACCCGCCTGCGCGACGCGGCCGAGCGGGTCGCCGCGGCGCTCGGGCTGCCGCTCTCGACGTACACGGCGGTCCTCGTCTCCGACACGGCGGTGCCGATCTGGCACGAGGCGCGGCACGACCTGCCGCTCGTCTTCGCGACGAGCTCGGCCGCGACCGCCGGCGCGGCCGCGGCGCTCGTCAGCGATCCCGACGCCGCCGCGCCCGCGAGACGCGTCGCGATCGCCGGCGCGATCGCGGAGAACGTCGCCATGCAGGCGATGGAGCGCCGGCTCGGCAAGCTCGCCGAGCCCTACGAGCAGGGCGCGGCCGGCCGGTACAACAAGGCCGCCAAGGCGCTGACGCTGGCCGGCGCCGCGGTGCTGGGCCTTGCCGGCCGGCGCCGGGCCGCGGCGGCGCTCGGCGGCGCGCTGATCCTCGGCGGTGAGGTCTGCCTGCGCTGGTCGGTGTTCAAGGCGGGGTTCCAGTCGGCGCGGGACCCCCGTTACACGGTCGAGCCGCAGCGGGCGCGGGCGGACGAGAAGCGGGGCCGGGCGAGCAGCCGGACGGGCCGCGCACACGGCGTCGATCCGGGGCGGGGAGCGGGCGACCCCGATCCCGACCAGCGGGCACTCGACCCGGACGAGCCCCGCCAGTCCGGCGGCTAGCGCCGACCGCGCAGGCCAACAGACCCGGAAGGTCCGTTCCTGCGTCAGCCGAGGGCCGGCCCGGGCCCTTCCCCCTGCCTCGCAGGGCACGTTCGGGCGACCGCGAGCGCGCGCGGCTCGGCGGAGCTCAGGAGGCGGGCGTCGCCTGCTTCGGCCTTCGGTCTCGGGAGCCCGCTTTCGGGACCCCCTCGCCCACCGGCGCGGGCTCGCGCACGTACGGAAGCACCTCAGGGTCCTCCCGAATGGCGCCGGGCTTGCTCGCCGTGTCGAGGTAGGCGCCGCCGCCGGGCACCTCGTCGCTTTCGACCTGCGGCCGGTGAACGGCCGGCGGCGCGAACGCCGGCTGGGTCGGCGCGATCGCCTCTCCGACCGCGTCCAGCGAGCCGTACTCCCGATCCGGGATCGACTCCAGCGCCGCGACCACGTCCGCGGGCGCGTCTTGCTCCCGCGCGTAGGCGAGCAGCTGCCGCTTCCCGGCCGGGAGCGCCGCTCCCTCGAGGAGGGTCTGCGCGATCGCGGCTCGCCGCACGTCGTTCACGGGCGAAAGCTTCCCGGGGCGGCGGCGGCGAAACGCCGCGCTACATCATCGGCACCTGACGGAGGATCTTCGGCTCGATGCGGTCGAGGATCGCCATCAGGCTCGGTCCGGTCACGGTGATGCCGTGGTTCCGGAGGCCGATCACGGCCTCGTCGGGGTTCGGCTCGGCGGCGAGCAGCTCGGCGACGCTGGCCGCGAGCTCCTCGGTGCCGCAGGGGTAGTTGACGTCGGTGGCCCGGATGCCCTCCATCCACGCGTGCACGTGGAGGATCGCGCCGACCCCGGGATGCGCCTGGTAGATCATCCAGTGCTCGATCGCGTCCACCGAGACGCGGCGCGGCTCGACGTCGGGCGGGACGCTGAGGACGATCCGCCCGTGCTCCTGGTCGTAGTCGGAGACGAGCAGGATGTCGCGTCCGGGAACCTCGAGCTTCGACTTGTCGACCCCGCTCGCGCTCATCCAGAAGCGGCGCTCGTCCTTGCGCTGCGAGAGGTTGCCGTAGGAGAGGCCGCCGATCCCGTACAGGCGCTTCACGTGCCGAAGCTCGCGCTCGCTCAGCAGGTCCTCGATCGGGAACGGCGAGGGCAGCAGGTCGAGGTCGCCCATCCTTGCGCCTGCGGCGGCGATCTCCTCGGTGACCTCGTCGCCGCGCCAGAGCTCCTCCTCGAGGTCGGTGACGAACTCGTTGTCGATCACGAGCCGCGACCGCGCGAGCGGCAGCAACCGCTGGACGACCGCCTCCGCCAGGGCGTCCTCGCCGTGCTCGGCGCTGTCGCCGTAGTGGCCGCGCTCCATCGTCGTGAACCAGGCGCCGTCGCCGGGGACGTAGCAGAGCGCGATGTTCGCGAGCGCGCGGACCAGCATCGGGTAGTCCTCGGGCAGCGAGTGGCTGTCCCGGTCGTAGAGCCCGACGACGAACGTCCCCCTCGACCTGCGCCGGAACGGCTTCGGCTTGCGGGCATCGACGACGTTGATCACGAGGTCGGCCGCGTTTGCGTCGCCGATCTCGGACAGGCCGGCCTGACCGAGAGCGGTGCGCAGACGGGGCAGGAAGTCGACGAGCGCCGGTGAGCTCGGCCGGCCCACGATCGCGAAGGAGGCCGTCACCGGGGTCGCTCCGCCCGGCTGCGCGGCGCCGCCGCGGGACGAGGTTCGGCTGGTCGTGCTCATCGGATGCCTGGCATGGAGAGGGATGCGGCCGGTCTGACCCGGTAAGCGTAAACCACCCGGCCCCGGTCACCGCCCTCTCCTCGCCCGACTTCGCGCAAGATGACGGTGTGGAACGGGAGGACTGGAACCGCAAGCACGGCGAGGCCGGCCTGCTCTTCGGTGCCGATCCCAACCGCTTCCTCGTCGCCGAGGCCGAGTCGCTGCCGCCCAGGCGCGCTCTCGACGTCGCCTGCGGCGCCGGGCGGAACGCCGTGTGGCTCGCGACGCAGGGATGGACGGTCACGGGTGTCGACTTCTCGGACGTCGCGCTCGCCAATGCCCGCCGGCTCGCCGCCGAGCGCGGCGTCGAGGTCGAATGGGTGCAGGCCGACGTGCGCCAGTGGTCGCCCGACGCGGACGAGTTCGACCTGGTCGTCGTCCTCTACCTCCAGCTGCCGGCCGACGAGCGGCGCCGCGCGCTCCGCAACGCGACCGCCGCCCTCGCGCCCGGCGGCACCCTGCTGGTCGTCGGACACCACGCCGAGAACCTGCGCGACGGGTGGGGCGGGCCGAAGGATCCGTGGGTGCTCTTCACGCCGGAGGAGATCGCAGCCGATCTCGCTGGTCTCGAGATCGAGAAGGCCGAGCGCGTCCTGCGGCCGGTCGAGGACGAGGACGGCGAGCACGACGCGATCGACGCGCTCGTACGCGCCCGGCGGTAGCAGCACAGCCGGCCACGGCGTGGTCGCTCGGCGCCTGGCGCCTCCCCTCGCGCCGACGGGCATGATTGCGCCGTGGCGGAACGCATGCTGGCGCTGAGGAAGACCGGGCCGGAGCGCGGCCTGCGCCTCGAGGAGGTGCCCGTCCCGACACCGGGACCGGACGAGGTGCTCGTCCAGGTCGAGGCGGCGAGCGTCTGCGGAACCGATCTGCACATCCACGGCTGGGACGAGTGGTCCCAGCAGCGAATCCACCCGCCGCTGACCCTCGGCCACGAGTTCGCGGGCACGGTCGTCGACACCGGACGGCGGGTCGAGCATGTTCGCCGGGGCGACTACGTCTCGGCCGAGAGCCACATCACCTGCGGGATGTGCTTCCAGTGCCGCACGGGCCAGGCGCACATGTGCGAGCGGACGCGGATCCTCGGTGTCGACCGCGACGGGGCGTTCGCCCCGTATCTCGTCGTCCCGGAGGCGGTGATCTGGCAGAACGACCGGACGAAGCTGCCGCCCGAGATCGCGACGCTGCAGGAGCCGTTCGGCAATGCGGTGTTCGCGACCAGCGAGCAGGACCTCGCCGGCCGCGCGGTTGCCGTGCTCGGCTGCGGACCGATCGGGCTGTTCACGATCGGGATCGCCCGCGCATCCGGAGCAGCGGTGGTCGTCGCCTCGGACCGAACTGCCTTCCGCCTCGGGCTCGCGGGTGCGATGGGCGCGCACGCGACGGCGAACGTGGACGAGGAGCCCGACGTGCCGGGCTGGTTCCGCGAGCAGAACGAGGGGTTCGGCTTCGACGTCGTCTTCGAGATGTCCGGCTCGCCGCGGGCGATCGCCGACGCGTTCCGGATCGCCCGCAACGGCGGCCGCGTGCTCCTGTTCGGGATCCCGTCGCGCCCGGTCGAGATCGACGTCGCCGAGTCGCTGATCTTCAAGAACCTCGACGTCCTCGCCGTCAACGGCCGGCGGATCTTCGCCACCTGGTACAAGACCCGCTGGCTGCTCGAGAGCGGCGTCGTCGACCTGCGGCCGCTGATCACCGACGAGATCGAGCTCTCGGACTTCGAGCAGGCCTTCGCGAAGCTGCAGGCGGGCGAGGCCTGCAAGATCGTCATGTACCCGAACGGCCGTCCTGCCGCGCCCCAGGCCTCGGAGCAGCCCGAGCGGGAGCCCGTCGCCGTCACCTCGGGCCCTCGACCATGGGCACATCGATGAAACCGCTCGTCCTGCTCCCTCCCGTGCGCGGAACGGCCGGTTCGCTCCTTGAACCCCCGAGCTCCGACGCGGGCGTCGGAGGCTGCGCATGAGCGCCCTCGACGAGCTGCTACGGGCGGAGCTGGACAGCCTGCGGGAGGCGGGGACCTACAAGCGGTTCAACACGCTGTGCTCGCCGCAGGGGCCGCTCGTTCAGATGGAGGGTCGCGGCGAGGTGCTCGTGCTGTCGTCGAACAACTACCTCGGCCTCGCCGATCGGCCCGAGGTGGTCGAGGCCGGGATCGACGGGCTGCGGCGCTACGGCGCCGGCACGGCCTCGGTCCGGTTCATCTGCGGCACCTTCGAGCCCCATCTCGAGCTGGAGCGTGAGCTCGCCGAGCTGGTCGGGACCGAGGCGGCGCTGACCTACGTCTCCTGCTGGAACGCGAACGAGGCGGCGATCCCGAGCCTGACCGACGACTCGACCGTGATCCTCTCCGACGAGCTCAACCACGCGAGCATCATCGACGCGATCAGGCTCGCGCGGCCGGCGCGGAAGGCGGTGTACAAGCACTCGGACCTCGACGACCTGCGGGCGCAGCTCGACTCGCTCGAGGACGGGCAGCGCGCGCTCGTGATCACGGACGGGGTGTTCAGCATGGAGGGCGACCTCGCCCGGCTGCCGGAGATCGTCGAGCTCGCGCACTCGCACGGAGCGGCCGTCGTCGTCGACGACTCCCACGGCACGGGCGTGATGGGCGAGACCGGCCGCGGCGTCGCCGAGCACTTCGGCCTCCTCGGCGAGGTCGACGTGATCACCAGCACGCTCGGCAAGGCGCTGGGCGGCGCCGCCGGCGGGTTCGTGGCGGCGAGCGCGGAGGTGTGCGACATCCTCGCCCAGCGCTCCCGGCCGCAGCTGTTCTCGAACGCGCTCCCGCCCACCGTCGCCTGCAGCGCGCTCGAGGCCGTGCGCGTCCTGCGCCGCGAGCCCGAGCTGGTGGCGAAGCTGCGCGCCTCGACGCAATCCTTCCGCGAGCGCCTGCGCGCGCTCGGGTTCGCGCCGCTCGACGGCGAGGCGGCGATCGTCCCGATCATCCTCGGCGAGACGGCGTTCGCGATCCGCTTCAGCGAGCGGCTGCTCGAGGAGGGCGTCTTCGTCACCGGCTTCGGCTATCCGGTGGTGCCGGAGGGAACGGCACGGGTGCGCGTGCAGATGTCCGCGGCGATCGAGGAGGAGCACGTCGAGCGTGCGCTGGCCGCGTTCGAGAAGGTCGGCCGCGAGCTCGGCCTGATCTGAGCTACGGCTCGCCGCCGAAGTGGCGGACGAGGCCCTCGAACGCCTCGCGCTTGTCGCTCTCGGCGACCGCCGCCAGGTACGCGGGCAGCGGGACGTCGGCGCCGGCTCGGAAGCCGGCTGTATCGAGGTTGTGTCGCGTCCGCTCCGTTGCCCACCTCCTCAGGTGGTCGATGCCGCCGCCGAGCGTCCGAATTCGGGCCGCGAGCTCCTCGGCGTGCTCGCGGATCCCTGCCTCGGCCCCGCCGAGCAGGTCTCCGTGCATGGCCGAGTGGCGGCCGAGCGGGACGATCCAGCGACCCTGCCGGCGGTCGAAGTCCAGGACTCGCTCGCGGCAACGGTCGCAGAAGAAGGACGACCACCGCGACCCGCTCTCGATCGCGGCCGCCGCGCAGCAGTAGCAGAGCTCGGTGTGGGTGTTGTAGTCGTAGCGCGGCCATCTCTCGTCGGCGTCCGCCTCGCAGCGGCAACGCTGGCGAAGGCCCCCTCGCGCGCCTCGGATCGTCGCACAGCGACCGCAGAGGACGAGAACCGAGAGAGCGCCTCGCCAGGGGTCCGGGTCCGACCGTTTGCCCGCCATCGGACGGCAGCGGTTAGGAGCGAGGCGTCTCGCCCGACCAGTAGTCGACGCCGCTCTCGCGGTGGACGATCAGGTCGTCTGCCTTGTTGCCCGTCCAGACGCCGATCTTGTCGCTGTCCGGGTAGACGGTGGCGCCGGGGTGCTTCACGGTCGAGAACATCAGCACGCGGACGGGCTCGTCGGTCTCGTTCGTCACTCCGTGGGCGCCCTCCGGACCGGTCGGGAAGAGGACGAGATCCCACGGCTCGAGGCGATCCGATCCTTCCGGATGGCGCAGCGTCGGCGCGCCGGCGAGCACGAGCAGCCACTCCTCCTCGGCGTACTCGTAGTGGTACGGGCAGATCGACTGGCCGGGCGGCAGCTCGTAGACGGTGGCGCCGAGCTGCACGGCGCCGAGCAGCGGCCCGACCCTGTGCATCCCCGAGCGGAAGCCTTCGGGGTCGCTCTCGTCGTAGACGAACTCCGGGCTCGCGATGTTCAGCCGACGCACGTGCGGAGGATGACATGCTGCGGCCCCGCCCTGCGGCCTGCGCTCAAAGCCGTGTCGTCGATGGTCGATACGCAGCTCATGCGGCGCTTCGCGACACGACCTCGAACGTGGACGGTCGGCGCTGCGACCGCGGCGCTGCTCGCCGCGTCGACGCTCGCTGCGAGCTCGCCGGCTCCCGCATCGCCCAAGGCGTTCGTGCCGGCCGTCGGCCACTACCAGGGCGACGTCGACCTGCTCTTCCTGCCGGCTTCGCTCCGGTTCGACGTCACGCGCGACACCGCTCCGAACGGTGAGAGCTTCTGGGCCGACCACTTCCGCTGCGACTGCGAATCGATTGCCGATCACCGGAGGTTGATCGGCGCCGACCACCGCTTCTGGTTCTACGGCGCGCCGCAGGGAACGTTCCGGGGCCACTTCGTCGACGCCCGCCACGTCGTCGGCCGCGCCGAGCTGTGCTGTGGCTTCGGCACCGTCGACTGGCGCGCTCACCTGGTCGAGGCGGGAACGCCGCCCAGGTTCACGAGCGCGGCGCGGTTCGAGCTCGAGGTCGGCCAGGAGTCGGACTGGAGGGTGGAAAGCGAGGGTCACCCGGCCTACACCGTGTACGGCACCCTTCCGGCCGGCGTCCACTTCGTCGAGGCCTTCGGCATCGGACACCTGCGGGGAACGCCGAAGCCGGGCAGCGAAGGAACGCACCACGTCGACATCGCCGCGACCGGGAGGTGGGGTGTCGCCCACCAACGGCTGACGCTCGTCGTTCGTCCGCGTTCCGGCTAGCGCTCGGCGAGCAGTCGCCGCAGCACGAACGGCAGGATCCCGCCGTGGCGGACGTAGTCCCGCTCGCGGGGCGTGTCCAGGCGGACGCGGGCGACGAACTCCTTGTCGTCGGCGCGGACCGTCACCTCGCGCGCCTCGGCGTCGTCGATCCCCTCGATCGCGAAGAGCTCGCGGCCGGTGAGGCCGAGCGACTCGGCGTTCTCGCCGTCGCGGTACTGCAGCGGGAGTACGCCCATCATCAGCAGGTTCGAGCGGTGGATGCGCTCGTAGCTCTCGGCGATCACGGCTCGCACGCCGAGAAGCTTCGGCCCCTTCGCCGCCCAGTCGCGTGAGGAGCCGGTGCCGTACTCCTTGCCGGCGAGGACGATCAGGGGCGTGCCCTCGGCCCGGTAGCGCTCCGAGACGTCGAAGATCGAGCCCTCCTCGCCGCTAGGCACGTGCATGGTCCACGTCCCCTCGCTGCCCGGGACGAGCAGGTTGCGCAGCCGCACGTTCGCGAAGGTGCCGCGGACCATCACCTCGTGGTTGCCGCGGCGGGAGCCGTACGAGTTGAAGGCGCGGCGCTCGACGCCATGCTCGACGAGGTAGCGCCCGGCCGGGCTGTCCGGCTTGATCGACCCGGCGGGGGAGATGTGGTCGGTCGTGACCGAGTCGCCGAGCATGACCAGGCAGCGCGCGCCGGCGATGTCCTCGAAGGTGGACGGCTCGAGCGGCATCCCGTCGAAGTACGGCGGCCTGCGGACGTAGGTCGAATCCTCCTGCCAGTCGTACAGGTCGCCGGACGGGACCTCCAGCGCCCGCCACGTGTCGTCTCCCGTGTAGACGTCCGCGTACCGGCTTCTGAAGAGGTCCTCCGACACCGAGGCCGCGATCGTCTCTCCGATCTCCTCCGACGAGGGCCAGAGGTCGCGAAGGTACACGTCGTTGCCGTCCGGGTCCTGGCCGATCGGCTCGCTCGTCAGGTCGATGTCCATCCGGCCGGCGAGCGCGTAGGCGACGACGAGCGGCGGCGACGCCAGGTAGTTGGCCTTCACCTCCGGGTGGATGCGCGCCTCGAAGTTCCGGTTGCCGGACAGCACGGCGCAGACGACGAGGTCGTTCTCGGCGACGGCGGCCGAGATCTCCTCGGGCAGCGGGCCGGAGTTGCCGATGCAGGTCGTGCAGCCGTAGCCGACCGTGTGGAAGCCGAGCGCCTCCAGGTACGGGGTCAGGCCGGCCCGCTCGTAGTAGTCCGTGACGACGCGTGACCCGGGGGCGAGGCTCGACTTCACCCACGGCTTGCGCTGCAACCCGCGCTCCACCGCCTTCTTCGCGAGGAGCCCGGCGGCGACCATCACCTGCGGGTTGGAGGTGTTCGTGCAGCTCGTGATCGCGGCGATCACGACGCTGCCGTGGGCGAGCTGGAACTCGAGCTCTCCGAGCTGCACGGCCGCGGCGGCCGATTCCGGCTCGGCGACCGCGAGCACCGGGACGCCCGCCCCCTCCGGAGCCTCCGATCCGGGCTCGACGTAGGCGGGCGGGTCGGACGCCGGGAAGCTCTCGGCGACGGCCGCGTCCTTCGCGTTGCCGTACTCGACGCCGAAGCTCGGCAGCTCGTGCAGGAAGGCGTCCTTCGCCTCGCGGAGCGGGACCCGGTCCTGCGGCCGGCGCGGCCCGGCCAGGCTCGGCTCGACCGTGCCGAGGTCGAGCTCGACCACCTGCGAGTAGGTCGGATGCTCGTCCGGCTCGTGCCAGAGCAGGTTCTCCTTGCAGTAGGCCTCGACGAGAGCGACCCGCTCCTCGGGCCGGCCGGTGAGCCGGAGGTACTGCAGGGTGGCGTCGTCGACGGGGAAGAAGCCGCAGGTGGCGCCGTACTCGGGCGACATGTTCCCGATCGTCGCGCGGTCCGCGACCGACAGCGCGGCCAGCCCCGGGCCGAAGTACTCGACGAACTTCCCGACGACGCCGGTCTGCCGCAGGACCTGGGTCACGGTCAGGACGAGGTCGGTCGCGGTCGCCCCCTCCGGCAGCTCGCCGCTGAGCCGGAACCCGACCACCTGCGGGACGAGCATCGACAGGGCCTCGCCGAGCATCGCGGCCTCGGCCTCGATCCCGCCGACGCCCCAGCCGAGCACGCCGAGGCCGTTGACCATCGTCGTGTGCGAGTCCGTGCCGACGAGGGTGTCGGGGAAGGCGCGTCCGTCGCGGCTCTCGACCACGCGGGCGAGGTACTCGAGATTGACCTGGTGGACGATGCCGGTTCCCGGCGGGACGACCTTGAAGTCGGCGAACGCCCCCTGGCCCCAGCGCAGGAAGGCGTAGCGCTCGCGGTTCCGCTCGAACTCGAGCTCGACGTTGCGGCTGAAGGCGAGGCGGGTGGCGAACTCGTCGACCTGCACCGAGTGGTCGATGACGAGCTCGGCCGGGATCACCGGGTTGATCCGGCTCGGGTCGTCGCCGAGGTCCTGCATCGCGTTCCGCATCGCGGCCAGGTCGACGATCGCCGGCACCCCGGTGAAGTCCTGGTGCAGCACGCGGCTGGGGCGGAAGGAGATCTCGCGGCTCGGCTCGTCTGTTGCGACCCAACTGGCGACCGCCTCGACGTCGTTCTCGTCGTCGGCGCGGAGGACGTTCTCGAGCAGGACCCGCAGCGTGTACGGCAGACGCTCGACGTCCCACTGCTCCTGGAGCGCGCCGAGCCGGACGATCTCGAACCGATCTGGTCCGACGGTCAGCGTTCCGCGGGCGTCCACGTACCCATTTCATCAAACGTCCACGAGCCGCCGTCGTGCCCGCGTCATACTCGCGCGATCCGCGACAAGGAGGCCTGATGGCATTCGAGGAGCTGAAGCAGCGGCAGAGCATGGTCTGGGGCAACGGGCAGTTCGAGCTCGTCGCCGAGACGATCGGCGACGTCCACGACGCGCTCGTCGCCGCGATCGATCCCGCCGAGGGCGACCTGTGGCTCGACCTCGCCTGCGGGACCGGGGCGGTGGCAGAACGGGCGGCGAGTGCGGGGGCGGCCGTCACCGGGATCGACCTCGCGCCCGCGCTGGTCGAGACGGCGCGGCGCCGAGCCGGCCGGCTCGGCCTCGACATCGACTACCGCGTCGGCGACGCGGAGAACCTGTCGGACGTCGAGGACGGCCGGTTCGACGTCGTCTCCTCCAGCTTCGGGGTCATCTTCGCGCCCGACCACCGCGCGGCCGCGGCGGAGCTGGCCAGGGTCGTCCGACCCGGCGGTCGGGTCGGGCTCACGACGTGGATCCCGGAGGGCGAGATCGGCGGCATGTTCTCGATGCTGGCGCCGTTCCAGCCGCCGCCTCCGCCCGAGGCCGGCTCGCCGCTCGACTGGGGACGGCGCGACCACGTGGAGCAGCTGCTCGGCGACGCCTTCGACCTCGAGTTCGAGAACCGGATCTCGAGGCTCAGGGTGGAAGGGCTCGAGGAGCACTGGCAGCTCTTCGCGAACAACTTCGGTCCGACGAAGACGCTCGTCGACTCGCTCGACGACGAGCGGCGCGAGGAGCTCCACCAGGCGTGGCTCGACTTCTACCGATCGCGCTACGGCGAAGGCCTGAGTGAGCACGAGCGCGAGTACCTGCTCGTGCTCGGCACGCGCCGCTGACGGCCGCGACAGCCGTCCGAAACGGCCATGGCAGGGGTCAGACCCCTGCCATGGCCGAACGCGGCACGGCGTGGCTTCCTGAGCGGCAGGGCCGGCGCCGTCCTGTGGAAAAGGGGTCAGACCCCTGGACCTGTCCGAACCGTCCTCGTCTATCCCCAGGACGGCTCCGTCATCGGCCTGAGGGCGGTCTCGAGGATCCGGTGCGAGTGGGGGCGCGTCAGCACGAACATGACGACCTCCGCCACGTCCTCGGCGGTCATCATCCCCGGCAGGACGTCGGTCGTCCGGCCGCGGCCCGGCTCGAGGGCGAAGTCGGTCGCCACGCCCCCGGGGCAGACGTTGGTGCAGCGGACGCCCCGCTCGCGGAGCTCGTGGTCGAGCGCCCGGGTGAACCCGACCTGGCCGAACTTCGATGCGCAGTAGACGGCCTCGTTCGGCAGGCCGCGACGACCCGCCTCGGAGGCGAGGGTGACGATGTCCGCTTCGCCGCTCTCGAGCAGGTGCGGGAGCGCAGCCCGGACGGCGTAGAGCGTCCCCTTCAGGTTGACGTCGATCATCTCCTCGAGAAACTCGGGCGAGAGCTCGAGAAAGGGGCCGTAGGCGCCGACGCCGGCGTTCGCGACCAGGATGTCCAGCCGTCCGAAGCGGTCGACGGTCTGCGCCACCGCCGCGTTCACCTCGGCCGGATCGGCGACGTTGCAACGGACGCCGACCGCGTTCTCGAGGCCCAGGTCGTCGCCGCTCCGCGAGGCGAGCCCGACCGAGACGCCCGCCTCGCAGAGCGAACGCGAGACGGCGGCGCCGATGCCGCGGCTCGCGCCGGTGACGAACGCGACTTTCCCTTGCAAGCTCCTCATGTCTCCTCCAGGTGTCGTAGGGCCGGGTAGAGCGCGCGGAAGCGCGCGTATCCCTCGTCGTAGACCTGCTGCCACCCCGGCACGGGCTCGACCACGTCCCGCACACGAACGCAGGCCTCGACCGCCTCGTGCGCGTCGGCGAACACGCCCGCGGCGACGCCTCCGAGGAGGGCCGCGCCGTAGGCGGCGCCCTCCTCGACGGCGGTGCGCTCGATCGGGATGCCGAGCACGGAGGCGACGATCCGCAGCCAGAGCTCGCTTCTGGCGCCACCTCCGGAGGCGCGACCCGCGCGAGGCTCGACGCCGAGCGCCCGCAGCAGCTCGAGCGAGTCGCGCAGGCCGTACGCGACCCCTTCCAGGACCGCGCGGACGAGCCCGCCGCGGTCGTGTCTGAGGGACAGGCCCTCGAACACAGCCCGCGCGGACGGGTCGGCGTGAGGTGTCCGCTCACCCTGCAGGTAGGGCAGGAACGTCAGTCCTTCGACCCCGGGCGGCCAGGCCTCGGCCTCCGCGACGAGCTCCTCGTAGCCGCCCCCGACCACGTCGCGCAGCCAGCGCAGTGACCCCGCGGCCGAGAGCATCACGCCCATCGCCTCCCACGTGCCGGGGACGGCGTGGCAGAAGACGTGCACCCGCGCCTCGGGATCGGCGGCGTAGGACGGGAGCGCCGCGAACACGACGCCCGACGTGCCGAGCACCACCGAGACGGGCCCCGGCCGATCGACGCCGACGCCGAGCGCGCCCGCCTGCTGGTCGCCCGCGCCGCCGATCGCCGTCGACTCGTGCACCGGCGGCAGCCACTCGAGCGGGATCTCGAGGGCCTCGCAGACCTCCTCGCTCCAACGCCGCCCCGAGACGTCGAAGAGCAGCGTGCCCGACGCCTCGGCGGCGTCGATCGCCCGCTCGCCGGTCAGGCGCAGCCGGACGTAGTCCTTCGGCAGCAGGACGTGCGCTGCCCGGTCCCACACGTCCGGCTCGTGCCGGCGCACCCAGAGCAGCTTCGGAGCCGTGAACCCGGTCAGCGCCCGGTTCCCGGTCAACCACACCAGCCGCTCGAGGCCGACGCGCTCTTCGATCTCCGCGCATTCGGCCGCGGTCCGCTGGTCGTTCCAGAGGATCGCCGGCCGCAGGACGCGATCGGCGCGGTCGAGCAGGACGAGCCCGTGCATCTGCCCGGTCAGGCCGACCGAGGCGGCGTCCTGGGCGCCGACGGCGGCGAGCGCCCGCTCGCTCGCGCGCCACCAGTCCTCCGGGTCCTGCTCGGTCCAGCCCGGGTGCGGCATCGCCAGCGGATACTCCTCCTCGGCCTTCGCCAGCACCTCGCCGGCGGGCGAGATCGCGACCGCCTTCGCGCCGGTGGTGCCGACGTCGAGCCCGACGATAGGCTGCTCAGCCATGGAGCTGACCGAGGTCGCACCGGGCCTGAAGCGCTGGGTGACCTACTACCCGGAGTGGAAGGACGACGTCGGCTGCCTCGCGCTCGACGGCGACGACGGCCTGATCCTGATCGATCCGCTCGACCCGCCGCGGGAGCTCGGACGTCCCGCGCACGTGCTGCTGACGATCCACTGGCACGCCCGCTCGACCCGGGACGCGGGCGCGGCGCACGTCTGGGCGCCTGCGCGCGCGCTCCGCGCGCTCGAGCGCCGCGGGGTCGAGGTCACGCACCCCGTCCGGCCGGGCGACGAGCTTCCCGGCGGGATCGAGGCGCTCGAGTCGGGCCGGAGCGGCGAGCTCGTCTACTGGCTGCCCGGCCAGCGCGCGCTCGTGGCCGGCGACGTGCTGCTCGGCGGGCCGTTGCGCATCTGCCCCGATTCCTGGATCGGCAAGCGAGGGCAGCCGGCCGTCCGCGAGGCGCTGCGCCCGGCGCTCGAGCTGCCGATCGTGCGCGTGCTGGTCTCGCACGGCGAGCCGGTGCTCTCGAACGGCCGGCGCGCTCTCGAGCAAGCGCTCGGTCAAGCGCCGAGCGCGGCGTAGACGAGCTCGTAGGCGCGCACAGCGTCCTTGCGCGACTGCGCCTCGCGGAGCGCCACGTCGTCGATCCGCGCAGCGATGCCCTCGATGAACCGCCACTGGAGGACGCTGCGCCGGACCGCCTCGATCGCGTCCTCGGTGTACGGATAGAGGTCGAACCCGAGTCGCTCGCCGCTGTCGCCGTAGCCCGCGCGCCGGAACTCGAGCGCCAGCTCGAGCGTCTCCATGAACGCGGTCGCGCCGACCATGTTGTCGTCGTCGAACGTGCCCCAGCCCGAGTTCGCGTGCTGGTGGCCGAGCAGCCCCTCCGCGGCGAGCAGCGCCGCGTACTCGGCCAGGTTCTCGCCGTTCATGATCAGGTGCTGCCAGTCCATGTTGACCTTGACGTTGTCGAGGCCGCGGTCGCGCAGCTTGTGGATCACGTGCAGCGTCATCCCGATGTTGCGCATCAGGATCTTCATCGCCGGCTCCGAGTTCTTGTGCTCGAGCCAGAGCGGCTGGCCGTGCTCGCCGAGCTTCTCGGCGATCCGGGCGAGGCCGTCGACGAACCACTCCCAGCTCTCGGCGTACGGCGTCTGGAACGGGTAGTTGTAGCCCTCGATCCCGGGCCAGACGATCATCGGCACGCCGAGCTGCCCGGCGAGCTCCGCCCCGGCGACCGCGATCCGCACCGCCTCCGTTCGCACCTCCGGGTCGGGGTTGACGAGCCCGCCTCGCCCGAAGCGCGGATCGAGGTGCAGCCCCCCGGCGAGGCAGTAGATGTCGTGGCCGGAGCCGAGCGCGTCGCGGATCTCGTCCACGTTCTGCTCGTTCAGCTCCTGCGGGTAATGGAACTCGTAGCCGTCGATCAGGTCGCCGAGCCCGTCGACGGCCCGGCGCACGCGGGCGGCGGTCGTCTCGCCGGCGTACTGGGGCTGGTAGCCGCCGGGCACGAACCGCGTCACCATCGAGCTCAGGGCCCAGATGCCGAGCGAGGTCTTCACGGCCCGAGCCTAAACGCTGCCGCCTCTGCGTGCAGGATGGAGCAAATCGCCCTTCTCGGGCGTGAGTTTGTCCACCCTCTTGACAAACGGCGGGCGATCCGAGAGGGTCGCCCGGCTTGTCGACGAGTGGTGCCATGGGCTCTCTCCGCGAGCGCAACCGCGCGCTCGTCGTCGACACGCTTCGCCGCCGTGGCTCGGCGAGCCGCAGCGACCTGGCCCGCCTGACCGGTCTGTCGCGGACGACGGTCGGAAGCGTCGTCGCAGGGCTCCGCGACCAGGGTCTCGTCGTCGAGCAGGAGCTCGAGGCCGAAGGCCAGTCCGGCCCCGGCCGCCCGCCGGTCCTGCTCCGCCTCGATCCCGCCGCCGGCGTCGCGATGGGCGTGAACTTCGACCACGACGGCATCCGCGTCGCCTTCGGCGACCTCTCCTCGACGGTGCTCGGCGAGGACCATCGGGCGATCGACGTCGACCACTCCGCCGCCGAGGCGATCGACCTGGCAGTTCGCATGTCCCGGGCGCTGCAGCGCGAGATCGGCGTTCTGGACTCGCAGCTGGTCGCCGCCGGCGTCGCCCTGCCCGGGCCGATCGACCGACGCACGGGCCGGATCGGCTCGGAGGTGATCCTTCCGGGCTGGGCCGGCGTGCAGGCGCAGCACGCCCTTTCCGAGCGGTTCGGGCTCCACGTCGAGGTGGACAACGACGCCAACCTGGGCGCGCTCGCCGAGGCCACGCTCGGCGCCGCGCGCGGCCTGGCCAACGTCATCTACGCGATGGTCGGCTCCGGGATCGGCGCCGGCCTCGTCCTCGACGGACGCGTCCACCGCGGCGGCGCCGGCCTCGCGGGCGAGATCGGCCACGTCCAGGTGCGGGCGGACGGCGCCGTGTGCCGGTGCGGCAACCGCGGCTGCCTGGAGACGGTCGCCGGCGAGGGTGCGCTCCGCGCGCTGCTCCGGCCGCGCGTGGGACGCGACGTGACGACCGAGGACCTGGTCCAGCTGGTCGCCGACGGCGATCTCGGCGCCCGCCGGGTGGTCAACGACGCGGGCCGGGCGATCGGCCGGGTCCTCGCCGACCTGTGCAACGCCCTCAACCCGGAGGCGATCGTCGTCGGCGGCTCGCTCGGCCCGGTCGGCGAGCCGCTCGTCAGCGGGATCCGCGAGAGCGTCGACCGCTATGCCCTGCCGGCCGCGGCCGAGGGAGTCCGGGTGGTGCCCGGCGACCTCGGCGAGCGGGCGGAGGTGATCGGCGCGCTGGCGCTCGTCGCAGGAGACACGGAAAGCCTGAGCTCCGGAAGGCTGCCTGCCTTCGCCCGCGTTCCCGAGACGCAGGCGGGACGGAGCGCGAGGGAGGAGGTGCGCGCGGGATCGACATGAGCGGCAGGCAGTGAGAAGATCGTTCGAGCAACGAACCGAGGAGGAGGAGGGAACGTGAAGAAAGGAATTCGCAGGACGGCCCTGGCGGTGCTTGCCGCCGGCGCCGTCGCCGGGCTCGCGGTCGCGGTGGCGGCCGCCGGGACTGCCCGCCACCGCGCATCGATTCAGGTCTGCGGGCTCATGCCCGAGACGAAGACCTCGGTCCGGTGGGAGCAGTTCGACAAGCCATACCTGCTCAAGGCGTTCAAGGCAGCGGGAATCGCTGCGCGCGTCGTCAACGCCCAGGGTGATCCCCAGAAGCAGAAGTCACAGGCCGACCAGTGCCTCGCAGACGGCGCCAAGGTGCTGATCATCGCCCCGATCGACTCCGGCTCCGCCGCGGCGATCGAGAAGGCTGCGAAGGCGAAGGGCGTCAAGTCGATCGACTACGACCGTCAGGTCGAGGGCGGAGTCGCCTCGCTGTACGCGTCGTTCGACGGGCACAAGGTCGGCGTCCTGCAGGGCACGCTCGTCGCCAACGCTCTGAAGAGCAAGCCTGGCGCCGTCGTCGCCGAGCTGAACGGCGGACAGGTCGACGCGAACGCCTTCCTGTTCAAGGGCGGGTACGACTCGGTCCTGAACCCGCTGTACAAGAGCGGCAAGCTGAAGAAGGGCCCCGACCAGTTCGTCCCCGGTTGGGACAACCAGCAGGCCGGGACGATCTTCGAGCAGATGCTCGTCAAGACGAACAACAAGATCGACGGTCTGGTCGTCGCCAACGACGGGATGGCCGGCGGCGCGATCGCCACGCTCAAGCGGCACGGACTGAAGCCGATCCCGATGAGCGGCCAGGACGCGACCACGGAGGGGATCCAGAACATCATCTCCGGGTGGCAGACCATGACGGTCTGGAAGGACGTCCGAAAGCTGGCGACCGCGACCGCGGGTGCCGCGATCAAGCTGCTCAAGGGCCAGAAGCCGCCGACCACCGGCACCGTCAAGACGAAGGGCCGCCCGGCCGAGCCGGCCTTCCTGATCGCTCCGCAGCCGATCACGAAGGCGAACTACAAGGTCCTGTTCACCTCGGGCTGGTTCAAGAAGAGCCAGGTCTGCAACGGGGAGTTCGCCAAGTTCTGCAAGTAGGAGGAACCTGCGCGGGGGCGTCCTCGAGGCGCCTCCGCGCCAGCCTTCCCGCCCCATGACCGACACGCCGCTGCTCGAGCTTCGCGGAGTCTTCAAGTCGTTCGGCTCCGTTCAGGCGCTCTCCGACGTCGACTTCGACGTCCGGTCGGGCGAGGTGATGGCGCTCGTCGGTGACAACGGCGCCGGGAAGTCGACGCTGATCAAGTGCATCGCCGGCATCCATCCGATGGACGAGGGCGAGATCGTCTTCGAAGGCCGCCGTGTGACGATCAACGGTCCGAAGGACGCCGCGAAGCTCGGCATCGAGGTCGTCTACCAGGATCTCGCCCTCTGCGACAACCTCGACGTCGTCCAGAACATGTACCTCGGCCGTGAGGCGAACCGGTTCGAGGTCCTGCAGGAGCCGCCGATGGAGGCGAAGACGCGGGAGACGCTCGCGGCGCTCCGGGTGACGACGATCAAGTCGATTCGCCAGCCGGTGGCGACGCTCTCGGGCGGGCAGCGTCAGTCGGTGGCGGTGGCTCGGGCGGTGATGTGGAACTCCAAGCTCGTGATCCTCGACGAGCCGACCGCGGCGCTCGGAGTCGCCCAGACCGAGCAGGTCCTCGCGCTCGTGAACCGCCTCGCCGAGCAGGGGCTCGCCGTCGTCCTGATCTCGCACAACCTGCACGACGTCTTCGAAACTGCGAGCCGGATCACCGTTCTCCGCCTCGGCCGGAACGTCGGTGTCTACGACCGAAAGGCGACGAGCCAGCAACAGATCGTCGAGGCGATCACGGCCGGGCAGCCGACGAAGGTCTCCGGAATCCCCTCGACCCAGGTGGCGCCTGCATGACAGCGGCGGCGTCCGCGCCCGAAGCCGAGACCGTTCCGCTCGAGCCTCTGCAGAAGCGGATCTGGGACAACGTCCGCACGGGCAACCTCGGGAGCGGGCCGGTCATCGCCGCGCTCGGCTTCGTCGTCCTCGCCTTCAGCCTCTGGGCGCCCAACTTCTTCACGCCGGTCAACTTCTCGAACCTGATCGGGCAGACCGTCGGGACGTGCATGCTCGCCTACGGCGTCGTCTTCGTGCTCCTGATCGGCGAGATCGATCTCTCGATCGCCTTCGTCAGCGGCATTGCCGGCGTCGTCGTCGCGAGGCTCCAGCTTCCCACCGGCGCGCACTTCCCCGGTTGGGCCTGCATCGTGCTCGCGCTCGTGGCGACGACGCTGATCGGCGTCTTCCAGGGCTCGGTGGTCGCGAAGATCGGCGTCCCGTCCTTCGTCGTCACTCTCGCCGGCTTCCTCATCTGGCAAGGCGTGATCCTCCAGGAGCTGCCGGGAGTGATCGTGATCCAGGACAACACGATCAACGACGTCTACGGCTACTACTTCAGCGACCTCGGCGGGTGGATCATCGGAGGCATCGTCAGCGCGGCCTACGTGCTCGGCACCCTCGGCTCCGCCGTGTCCGGCCGTCTGCACGGGATCGCGATTCGCGACCCGATCGTCATGGCGTTCAAGGTTGTGATCATCCCCGCGATCGTGCTCGTCACCGTCTGGATCTGCAACAAGAGCCAGGGAGTCCCGTTCGCGCTGCTGCTGCTGGTGGCGATGCTCCTGCTGCTCACGTTCCTCGCGAAGCGGACGACGTTCGGCCGCCATGTGTACGCGGTCGGTGGCAACGCGGAGGCAGCGCGCCGTGCGGGGATCAACGTCGCGCGGATCCGGATCCTCGTCTTCATGATCTCGGGGTTCATGTCCGGCCTCGGCGGAATCGTCCTGGCGGCGCGGCTGAACAGCGTCGACCTGAACGCCGGCGGCGGCACGCTTCTGATCGACGCGATCTCGGCCGCCGTGATCGGCGGAACGAGCCTCTTCGGTGGACGCGGCGAGGTGCGCAACGCGTTGATCGGCTCGGCCCTGATCGCCACGATCGCGAACGGGATGAACATCAAGGGTTACTCGACCGGCACGATCTACATCGTCACCGGGGCGATCCTGCTCCTGGCGGTGACGTTCGACACCGTCGCCCGGCGGATCCAGGTTCGTTCAGGACGTTGAGACGGTGACGATCCGGTCCGCCCGGACGTTCTCCAGGCGGATCGTCTTCCCACCCGGGAGCCGCACCTCGAGCTCGTCGACCCTGCGCGCCGCACCGAGGCCGAAATGGAGCCGCGGATCCTCGGAGGAGAGGTAGCTCGAGCCGGCGCGCGTTCCCTGGCTCTGCGAGCTCGTCGGCAGGTACACGGTCACGACCGCGCCGGGGACGAACGGCTTCAGGCTCACCTCCAGCCAGTGGCCGGCGCCGCCGGTCGAGCGGAGCAGCATCAGCTTCCCGCCGATCGAGCTGACGGCGAGGTCGACGTGGCCGTCGTTGTCGAAGTCGGCGGCGGCGAGCCCCCGGCCGTTCACGCGCGGCAGCCCGTCCAGCCCCAGGAGCGCGCCCGCGTCGAGCCAGTTGCCGGACGCGCTCGCCAGCAGCTGGAGCTGTCCGGCGTCCGCGGCGAGGTTCCGCACGGGGATGTCGCCGTTCGCGAGCACGAGCTCCCGCGTCCCGTCGTTCGCCAGGTCGACCCAGGAGTCGCCCCAGCCGGTGAAGTTCGTCCCGAACGCGTCGGCGAACTGGCGGCGGGCATCGACCAGTGAGCAGTCCTCGCCCGTGCACCGGGCCTTGTAGATCGCGTGCTGCTGGCCTCGCGTGTTCGTGACGAAGAGGAACGACGGCAGCCCCTTGAAGTTCAGGTCGCCGACCGCGACGCCCATGCCCGCGTTCGGGTCGTCCAGGCCGAGCTGCTTCGCGCGGTCGACGAGGTGGAAGCCGAGCGGCCCGCCCTTCTCGTTCAGGTAGGCGCGGTTCGGGTCCTCGTCGTTGGCCACGTACAGGTCGAGCCGGCCGTCGCCGTTCAGGTCGGCGAACGTCGCCCCGAGGGAGTGGTCGTAGGGCGGCGGATCGAGGCCGACCTCGCGCCCCACCTCCCGGAAGCGCTTCTGGCCGAGGTTGAGGAAGAGCTCGTCGCGCACGGCCAGGTGGTTCGTCGGGTAGCCGGCCTGCGAGCCGGGAATGGGGCCGTTCGCCTCGGTGTAGCCGGCGACGTAGAGGTCGAGCCGGCCGTCGCCGTTCACGTCCGCGACGGCGGCGCCCGCGTGCCAGCCGAACGAGGCGATACCGGCCCGCCGCGCGCCCTCCGTGAACCTGCCGCCGCCGTCGTTCCAGAAGAGCTGGTCGTCCAGCGCGCCGGTCACGTAGAGGTCGGTCCGGCCGTCGTTGTTCAGGTCGGCGGCGACGCAGCCGTCGCCTCGCGTCGGCGGCGCGGTCCAGACCTTGCGGAAGTGGCCGCGGACGTTCCGGTACAGCACGCTGCGCGGCAGCCCGCCGCGCGCGTAGTACGCGCCGACGTCGCCGTCGCCGTAGCTGTTCACGACGAAGAGGTCGAGCCAGCCGTCGTTGTCGTAGTCCAGCCAGCAGACGCCGCCGCCCATGTAGGCGCGCGGGTCCGGCGTGACGCCGTAGCGGAACACACCCTGCCGGAAGTCGAGGCCGACCTCGCTCGCGACGTCCGTCAGCCGCACGCCGGCGAGCTTCTTCCGGGCGGCTGCGAGGACGAGCGGGCTCGGCCCGCGGAGCTTCGGCACCGGGTGCGGGCCGTGAATGCGTGCGACCAGCCAGTTGCCGTTCCCGAGCTGCAGGTCGACCGTCTGGCGGAACGGGGTAGGTCGCTCGCGGCGGAGGACGCGCGACGGCCTGCCGGTATAGGTCGTCAGCTGCTGGGTTCCGTCCATCGTGGCGACCGCGATCGCACCGCCCTGCCCCTGCCCGGCCGAGTAGCGCAGGCGGACCCGGTCGAGCCGGTAGCTCGGAACGACGATCGGACCGGCGCTTGCCGCCCAGATCTGCTTCCGCAGCTCGGGGAGCCTCACGTACGTCGCCGTGCGGGCGAGGCTCTCGACGTCGCGCCGAACGAGCGCCTGCGCCTGGGCCCGGAGGTCGGCGACGAGGTCGCCGGCCATCCGCCGCGCGGTCGTGCGATCGAGGCGCTGGAAGACGCCGTTCGACTGCTGGATCTCGATCGCCGGCAACCGGTCCGTGTGGGCGAGCGGTGCGGCCAGCGGCGCGGGCCGGGCGGGCAGGCCGGCCGCGACCAGCCCACCGGCGTAGAGCGCGGCCGCGGTCGCGCCGGCGAGGGCGAGCGCCGGGCGGCCGATTCGTCGTGCTCCGGCGTAGCGCTTCAGCAGGGGCCAGCCGCCGCAGACGAGGACGAGCGCGCCGAGCAGGCCGGTCTTCGCCCAGAACTCCGTCCGTGCCGGGGCGATCAGGAGCGTGCCGATGATCCCGACCGAGACCGCGTAGGCGATCCGGCCCCGGAACGTGGAGGGGATCGTCTTCGGGTCGCTGAGCATGAAGAAGGTGAAGACGAGCACCTCCGGCGAGGTGGCGAGGATCCACCAGAACTCGAACTCGGTCACCGGCCCGACGTGCCAGCTGGCGCTCATCGCGTGACCGGCGGCTGCGATCACCGCGATGCCGGCGGCGAAGGTCAGCCAGAACGCGACGGCGATCGACAGGAGCCTCAGCCGGTACAGGATCGCGAGGCCCCCGCAGACGATGATCGCCAGCGCCGCGATCATCCAGCCGTCCATCGGCCCCCACCAGAAGTCGAGCGGCTCGGCCGTGCCCTCGCGGAAGATCAGGAAGACGAGGACGAGGCCGAAGTTCGAGGGGTTGAAGAGATGCCGGCCGCCGAACCGGATCACGTGCTTCGAGAGCAGCGAGACGGCGGCGGCGCCGGCGTAGAAGTACCAGCCGTTCAGGCTCCACCAGTCGCCGTGCCGCGTGTCGGGCAGTCGCAGGATGAAGGCGACGCCGTTGCCGGTCAGCATCGCCGAGGCCGGCCACATCAGCACGTGCTGCTTCCGGAGCGCGATCGCCACCTCGAGCACGGCCGCCGTCCCGATCGCGATCGCGATCTGCGCGAACGAGAGCTTGAAGTGGAAGGCGACCTGCCCGAGCCCGTGCAACGAGAAGATCACCGCGGCCAGGTGCAGCCGGGCGTCCCGGACCGACGGCAGCAGCACCGGGTACGCGGTACCGCGGATCGTCAGTGCTCGCCCGCCGGGCGCAGCTAGCGCGGGCGCGCTCATGCCGTGCTCATGGTACTTCGGCCGAAGCGCGGGGCCAACGACCCTTGTAACAGTCTGTTACTTGGTGGCGACGGCGCGCGACAATAGGGCTGTTCGGGCTTGTAACAGGCTGTTACTTGGCAGAATCGCGGCATGAAGCTCGAGCAGGCACTGGCGATCGTCCGCTTCGTCGTCGACGAGGCGCCCGGGCCCGTGTCGGTGTTCGTCGCCGACGACCACGGCGAGGTGGTCGCCGCGGCGACGATGGACGGGGCCGCTCCGGACACGCGGCTGAACGCGCAGCGGAAGGCGTACACCGCCGCTCGGAGCGACGCCCGCTCGACGTCGGAGCTGATCGAGAAGGTGAAGGACGACCCCGTCGAGCGGGCGAGCTTCGACCCGTTCTTCACCTTCTTCCGCGGCGGCGTGGCGGCGTTCGACGGCGACGCGCGCATCGGTTCGGTCGGCGTCAGCGGGTTGCCGGGCGAGGTGGACGAGCAGCTCGCGCGGCGGGCGATCGAGGCCGCCGGCCTCTCCCACCGCTGAACCGGACGGGTGAACCGGAACGGGCCGGGTCGGTCGCCGCCTCCGGGCTCCGGCTCAGGCTTGCAGGGAGACGGGCTCGCCCGTCTGCGCCGATCGGTGCAGCGCCTCGAGCGCACGCGCCTGCCCGAGCGCGTCGTCGCGGCCGAGCAGCGGCTCCGCTCTGCCTGCGATCGCATCGGCGAGGTTCTCGAGCTCGAGCCGGTACGAGTCGACGCGGTCGACCTCGATCCGCTCTACCCCGGACTCGCGCCGCAGCTCGATGCCCGGCGCGAGGCAGTGCCAGGGATCGGCCACGAACAGCGACCCCTCGCTGCCGATCACCTCGAGCTCGGACCGGTTCGGCAGCGCGGTCCCGCAGTCGAAGGTGGCGAGCAGGTCGCCGGCGAAGCGCAGCGAGCCGGTGAACACCCAGTCGGTGCCGGTCTCGCCGTACCACGCCTGGCCGTACGCGGAGACCGGCTCGCCGCCGACGAGCCGGGAGCCGCTGACGCAGTAGCAACCGACGTCCATCAGCGCGCCGCCCTCGACGTCCGTCCGCAGGCGGATGTTCTCACGATCGTAGAGCGAGTAGCTGAACGCCGAGCGGACGAGCCGCGGCTCGCCGATCGCACCCCCGGCGACGAGCTCCGCCAGCTTCGCGGTCTGGGGGTTGTGGCGGTACATGAACGCCTCCATCAGGATGCGCCCGGCCTCGTCGGCCGCGTCGAACGCCGCCTCGACGTCCTCCGGATGCCGCGAGAGCGGCTTCTCGCAGAGGACGTGCTTGCCCGCCTCGACCGCCCTGATCGACCACTCGCAGTGCAGGGTGTTCGGCAGCGGGATGTAGACCGCCTCGATGTCGGGGTCGGCCAGGAGCGCCTCGTACGAGCCGTAGGCGCGCTCGATCTCCCACTCGCGCGCGTACGCTTCGGCGCGGGCCTGGTCGCGGCTCGCGACCGCCACGAGATCGACCTTCGGCGAGGCTTTCGCGCCGGGAATCAGCTTCCGGTTGATGTCGGCCGTCGAGACGAGCCCGAGCTTCATCGGCGGAAGAGAGCGTAGTGCTCTCGCGCGATCCGGAAGCCCGCACGCGGCTTCGTTCGGTACCGGCACGTCACGCCCGTCGTCGCAGAGGTGCAGCGGATCGGGCCGATCGTGACCGAGCGGCCGTAGGCGAGCGTGGTGCACCGGTCGCTGGTGTTCACGCAGAGGGGGCCGATGTCGCCGCGGCACGAGCCGAGCGAGGCCCTGCGCCGCGACAGGCCGATCGTCTGCGGATCCCAGTCGAGGTCACAGGTGGCCGGACGGCTGGGCTTGCTCGGCCACGTGGCCTTGCGGACCAGGCACTCGACGAAGGCCGGCGATCCCTGCGCGGCCGGCGCGCCGATGCAGTTGATGTTCCCGGACGGGGACTGGAAGTGGACGAGCGAGGTCGCGACCAGTGCGCTGACGACGGCGGCGAGCACGGCCCGATCCTATGCGTCGTAAGATCGGGGCGATGGCCAGACCAGTGACCCTCTTCACCGGCCAGTGGGCCGACCTGCCGCTCGAGGAGCTCGCCGAGAAGGCCGGCCGCTGGGGCTTCGACGGGCTCGAGCTCGCCTGCTGGGGGGACCACTTCGAGGTCGACCGGGCGCTCGCGGAGGACGGCTACGTCCGCGGGATCCAGGAGATCCTCGAGCGCAACCACCTGAACTGCTTCGCGCTCGGCGCGCATCTCGTCGGGCAGGCCGTCTGCGACCCGATCGACCAGCGGCACCAGGCGATCCTCCCGCCGGAGGTCTGGGGCGACGGGGAGCCCGAGGGCGTCAGGCGGCGAGCCGCGGAGCGGATGAAGGACACCGCGCGCGCCGCGGCCCGACTCGGCGTCACGCAGGTCAACGGGTTCACCGGCTCGGCGATCTGGCACCTGCTCTACTCGTTCCCGCCGAACGACTTCGCCGAGGTCGAGCGCGGGTACGAGGACTTCGCCGAGCGGTGGGGCCCGATCGTCGACGTGTTCGACGCGGAGGGCGTGCGCTTCGGTCTCGAGGTGCACCCGACGGAGATCGCCTACGACTTCGTCACGACGCGCAAGGCGCTGGACGCGATCGGCAACCGCGAGGGCTTCGGGATCAACCTCGATCCCAGCCACTTCGCCCACCAGGGGCTGGACACCGCGCAGTTCGCGCTCGAGTTCGCCGACCGGATCTACCACGTGCACGTCAAGGACTCGCGGAAGCGGCTCGACGGCCGCCGCTCGATCCTCGGCTCGCACCTCAACTTCGGCGAGGAGGCTCGCGGGTGGGACTTCGTCTCGCCCGGCCACGGCGACGTCGACTTCGAGGATCTCTTCCGCGCGCTGAACCGGATCGGCTACGCCGGCCCGCTCTCGATCGAGTGGGAGGACTCCGGGATGGACCGCGAGTGGGGCGCCCAGGACGCGCTCGCCTTCGTCCGCCGCACCGACTTCACCCCCTCGGACGTGGCCTTCGACGCCGCGATGCAACGGGCATGAGCAGCCTGGCCGGACCGGCTCCGGAGCGCGCCGGGGGCGAGATCCCCACGATCGGCGTCGGCATGCTCGGGTACGCCTTCATGGGCAAGGCGCATTCGAACGCTCTGAAGAAGATCGCGTACATGACCTGGCCGCCGCCGATGCGGCCCCGGCTGGTCGCGATCGCCGGCCGCAACGAGGAGGCCGTGGCGAATGCGGCGCAGCGCTACGGCTACGAGCGCTGGACGACGGACTGGCGTGACATCGTCGCCGATCCGGCGATCGGGCTCTTCGACAACGGCGGCCCGAACTCGCTCCATGCCGAGCCGACGATCGCCGCCGCCGAGGCGGGCAAGCACGTCGTCTGCGAGAAGCCCCTCGGCCGCGACGCGGACGAGAGCTACGAGATCTGGAAGCGCGTCGCGGCCACCGGGGTCAAGCACCTGTGCGCCTTCAACTACCGCTTCGTGCCGGCGGTGCGGCTCGCGCGGGAGATGATCGAAGCCGGCGAGCTCGGGGAGATCCGCCACTTCCGCGGGCGCTACCTGCAGGACTGGGGCGACGACCCGAGCCTCGACACGTGGCGATTCCACCCCGACGAGGCGGGCTCCGGCGCGCTCGGCGACCTCGGCGCCCACGTCGTCGACCTCGCCCGCTACCTCGTCGGCGACGTCGCGAGCGTCTCGGGGCTCGTGAAGACGTTCCTCCCCGGGCGGCAGGTCGACGACGCGATCGAGGCTGCGGTAGAGTTCGAGAACGGCGCGGTCGGGACAATTGAGTCGACCCGCCTCGCCCTCGGCCGTCGCAACGCGTTCCAGTGGGAGATCAACGGCGCGAAGGCCTCGCTCGCGTTCGACATGGAGCGGCTCAACGAGCTCCAGGTCTTCCGCGCCGACGGCGACCGCGCCCGCGGCTTCAAGACGGTGCTCGTCTCCGAGGCCGACCACCCGTTCTGGGAGCACTGGTGGCCGCCGGGCCACATCGTCGGCTGGGGCGAGACCTTCGTCCACGAGCTGCACCACCTGCTGAAGGCGATCGTCGAGGACGGCGAGGTCGCGCCCTACGGCGCGACGTTCGAGGACGGCTACCGCGCCGCCGAGATCTGCGACGCGATCGTCCGCTCGAGCCAAAGCGGCTCGCGCGAGCAGCTCAGCTATCGAAGCCTGTAGCGCCGGCGGGGCGACGGCTGGAGCGTCGCGAGCTCGACATGGCGGCCGGCGAGCTGCGCGGTCTTGTGCCACACGTGACCCGCCGGGCCTAGGTGAACCAGTCCCGAGCGTCGATGCCCCACCCCCAAGTAACAGTCTGTTACTTGGCTAGGGGCCCGCGCGGGCGGCCGGTTTCCAGCGGTTTCCACGCGCGGCATTCCAAGTAACAGACTGTCACTTGGCCGTCGGCACGCCCGAACGAGCCGGCTCTCCCGAGCCTTTCGCCGGTCTAGGCGTGAACCAGTAGCTCTCGCTCGGCGAACCGGAAGAAGCCGTCCTGGTCGAGGCCGACCTGGTGGATGAAGACGTGGTCGAACCCCGCGTCGTCGAATGCGGTGATCTGCTCGAGCCACCGGTCGATGTCGGGCCCGCAGACGACCGCGTCGGCGATCGCTTCCTCGTCGACGTTCTCCGCCGCCTGCTCGAAATGGCGCGGGAGCGGCAGCTCCTGGCCCAGCTCGCCCTTCAGCGCCGCGTTCGGCCACCACTCGAGCGCCGTCTTCACCGCCTCCTCCTCGGTCTTTGCCCAGCACACCGTCAGCTGGCCGTAGCGCGGCCCCTTGCCGCCGGCGGAGCGGTAGGCCCCGACGAGCTCGGCGTCCGGCGAGGTCGAGATCAGCGCGTCGCCCGCGCGTGCGGCCAGCTCGGCCGCCTTCGGTCCGGCGGCCGCGACCGCGACGGCCGGCGGTTCGTCGGGCAGGGTGTAGATCCGCGCGTTCTCGGCCCGGTAGTGCTTGCCGCGATGGGTCCGGGAGCCCCCCTGCCAGAGCAGGCGCATCACCTCGATCGACTCCTCGAGCATCTCCAGGCGCTCGTCGGGCGCCGGCCAGTAGTCGCCGAGGATGTGCTCGTTCAGGTTCTCGCCGGAGCCGACGCCGAGGAAGAAGCGCCCCGGCATCAGCGCCGCGGAGGTCGCCGCCGCCTGGGCGATCACCGCCGGGTGGATTCGCATCGTCGGGCAAGTGACGCCGGTGCCGAGCACGAGCCGCTCCGTCGCCTGGGCGATCGCGCCGATCACCGACCAGACGAAGGGGCTCTGCCCCTGCCGGTCGGTCCAGGGGTGGTAGTGGTCCGAGATCAGCGCGAAGCCGAAGCCGGCCTCCTCGGCGCGCTGCGCGTTCCGCACCAGATCTGCCGGGCGGTGCTCCTCGCAGGAGAGGGAGTAGCCGAGCTCGGGCACGACGGGCGCATAGCCCGGGGCGCGCCGGAGTAAACCGATGTTTCTCCGCCGTCGGGCGGTGGCACTCGATCGGGGTCCGACGATTTCGAGGGGAGACCTGATGGCCGAGCTCGTTGCTGATTTTGTCCTGAAGCGATTGCGGGAGTGGGGCGTCCACCGGGTGTACGGGTACCCCGGGGACGGGATCAACGGCTACCTGGGGGCCTTCGACCGCGCGGGCGGCGATCCCGAGTTCATCCAGGCTCGCCACGAGGAGATGGCCGCGTTCATGGCGTGCGCGCACGCGAAGTACACCGGCGAGGTCGGCGTCTGCATCGCCACCTCGGGACCGGGCGCGATCCACCTGCTGAACGGCCTCTACGACGCGAAGCTCGACCACGCGCCCGTGCTCGCGATCGTCGGCCAGCAGAAGCGGATGTCGCTCGGCGCCGAGTACCAGCAGGAAGTCGACCTGCAGGTGCTGTTCAAGGACGTCTCGGAGTTCGTCCAGGTCTGCATGGAGCCCGCGCAGGCGCGTCATCTGGTCGATCGCGCGATCCGTACCGCGCTCGACCGCAAGGGCGTGACCACGCTCGTCTTCCCGAACGACATCCAGGAGGAGAAGGCGGTCGAGTCGCCGCCCCGCGAGCACGGCGCCGTCTACTCGAGCGTCGGCTACAGCCGGCCGCGAGTCCTGCCGCAGCGGGGCGACCTCGAACGCGCCGCAGAGGTCCTCAACGCCGGCGAGAAGACGGCGATGCTCGTAGGCCAGGGTGCCCTCGGCGCCGCCGACGAGGTCGTCGAGACCGCGGAGCTGCTCGGCGCCGGCGTCGCCAAGGCGCTGCTCGGCAAGGCGGCGCTCCCGGACGACCTGCCGTTCGTCACCGGCTCGATCGGGCTGCTCGGGACGACTGCCAGCTACGAGCTGATGTCCGGCTGCGACACCCTGCTGATGGTCGGTACGAGCTTCCCCTACTCGGAGTGGCTGCCCGAGGAGGGCAAGGCCCGCTGCGTCCAGATCGACCTCGACGGCCGCCGGGTCGGAATGCGCTACCCGGCCGACGTGCACCTGGTCGGCGACGCGAAGGAGACGCTGCGCGAGCTGAACCAGCTGCTCGAGCGCAAGGAGGACCGTTCCTGGCGCGAGCACATCGAGTCGCAGGTCGCGGAGTGGTGGCGGGTGGTCGAGGACCGCGCGATGCAGGACGCGGACCCGATGAACCCGCAGCGGGTCGTCTGGGCCCTGAACTCCCACCTTCCGGACGACGTGATCCTCGCCGCCGACTCGGGCTCGTCGACCAACTGGTGGGCCCGGGACCTGAAGGTGCGCAAGGGGATGCTGGCCTCGCTCTCCGGGACGCTCGCGACGATGGGCCCGGCGACCCCGTATGCGATCGCCGCCAAGTTCGCCTATCCGCACCGGCCGGTGATCGCCTTCGTCGGCGACGGCTCGTTCCAGATGAACGGGATGGCCGAGCTGATCACGGTCAAGCGCTACTGGGAGCGCTGGCAGACCCCGACGCTCGTCTTCTGCGTCTTCAACAACCAGGACCTGAACCAGGTGACGTGGGAGCAGCGCGCGCTCGCCGGCGACCCGAAGTACCCGGCGACGCAGTGGATCCCCGACGTGCCGTACCACCGGGTCGCGGAGCTCTTCGGCCTGAAGGGCATCTACTGCGAGAGCAAGGACGCCGTCGGCGACGCCTGGGCCGAGGCGCTGGCGGCCGACCGGCCGTGCGTGCTCGAGGTCAAGGTCGACCCCGAGGTGCCGCCTCTGCCACCGCACATCCGAACCGAGCAGGCGAAGAAGATGGCGAAGGCGATGGTCAAGGACCCGGAACGCGTCGGGGTGATGGAGAAGTCGCTGCGCGGGAAGCTGGCGGAGTTCAAGGAGTCGCTGCCGGGTCGGAGATGAGCGAGGCTCGGAAGTGAGCGTTGCCGTCGGCACCGCGATCGAACGGCTCCACGTCACCGTCGAGACGATCCCGACCGGCGAGCCCGAATCGGACGGGACGCTGGAGTGGGACTCGACGACGATCGTCGTCGTCGAGGCGCACGCCGACGGCCGGACCGGCCTGGGCTACACGTACACGGACGAGTCGGCGGCCACGCTGATCGGCGGGAAGCTGGCCGAGGCGGTCGAGGGGCTGGACGCGCTCGCGCCCGGCGCCGTGCACGAGACCATGGGCCGCGCGCTGCGCAACGTCGGCCGCCCCGGGCTCGCCTGGTGCGCGCTCTCGGCCGTCAACCTCGCGCTCTGGGACCTGAAGGCGCGGCTGCTCGAGGTTCCGCTCGTGCGCCTGCTCGACGCGATCCGCGACGAGGTGCCGATCTACGGCAGCGGCGGGTTCACCTCGCTCGGGCCCGAGTGGGTCGCACAGCAGCTCGCCGGGTGGGTCGACCAGGGGATCCCGCGCGTCAAGATGAAGGTCGGCCGCGAGCCGTCCGAGGATCCGGCCCGCGTCGCGGCCGCCCGCGAGGCGATCGGGGTCGACGTGGAGCTGTACGTCGACGCGAACGGGGCCTACACGCGCAAGGAGGCTCTCGCCTGGGCCGAGCGCTTCGCGTTCGAGTGGGGCGTGACGTGGTTCGAGGAGCCGGTGTCGTCGGAGGACGTCGAGGGGCTGCGGCTCGTCCGCGACCGGGGCCCGGCCGGGCTCGACGTCGCCGCCGGCGAGTACGGCTACGTCACTCGCGACTTCGTCGACCTCGTCGGGGCCGTCGACTGCCTCCAGGCCGACGTGACCCGCTGCGGCGGGATCACCGGCTTCCTGCGGGCTGGCGCGTTGGCGGCCGCGCACGGGCTCGACCTCTCCGCACACTGCGCGCCGGCCGCCAGCGCCGCCGTCTGCTGCGCCGTGCCCCGCTTCCGCCACCTCGAGTGGTTCCACGACCACGTCCGCCTCGAGCGAATGCTGTTCGACGGCTTCCCCGAGCCGGACGGCGGCGTCGTCCGGCCGAACCGATCCGTGCCCGGCAACGGGCTCAGCCTGCGATGAGCCACGTCCCGAAGGGCCATGGCAGGGGTCTGACCCCTGCCATGGCCGAAAACGGCGAGGCCGCTCGGGCGAAACGCTCAGCCATGGGGGCGCGGGCCACAACGGCCATGGCCGGGGGTCTGACCCCTGCCATGGCCGAAACGGACGGCAGCAGGGGATGAGCGGAGCCGTCGGGGCCGCGAGCCGCCGCGGGGCGGCGAAGACGACCGTCGACGCGCGCCGGCTCGCCCGCGACCTCGCGCGGGTCGTCGAGGGGGAGGTGCGCTTCAGCCCGGGGTCGCGGGCGCTGTACGCGACCGGCGGCTCGAACTACCGGCTGCTGCCGATCGGCGTCGTCATCCCGCGGACCCTGGACGACGTCGTCGCGACGGTCGAGGTCTGCCGGGCGCACGAGGCGCCGATCTTCTCGCGCGGCGGCGGGACCAGCCTCGCCGGGCAGATCTCGAACACGGCGGTCGTGATCGACTTCTCCAAGTACCTGAACCGGGTGCTGGAGATCGACGCCGAGCGGCGCGTGGCCCGGGTCGAGCCCGGTGTCGTCCTCGACCACCTCCGCAACCAGGCCGAGGCGGCGCACCGCCTGACCTACGGCCCGGACCCCTCGACGCACTCGCACTGCACGCTCGGCGGGATGATCGGGAACAACTCGTGCGGCGTGCACTCGGTGCAGACCGAGTTTCACGGCGCGGGGCCGCTGACGGCCGACCAGGTGGTCGAGCTCGAGGTGCTCACCTACCGCGGCGATCGCTTCCGCGTCGGCCGCGGCGAGGAGGGGCTGCCGCCGGAGCTCGCCCGGCGCCTGCACGAGCTGGCCGACCGCTACGGAGACCGCGTCCGCGAGCGCTATCCGGACATCCCGCGCCGCGTGTCGGGCTACAACCTCGACCGCCTCCTGCCGGAGAAGGGCTTCAACGTCGCCGCCGCCCTGGTCGGAACGGAGAGCACCTGCGTGACGATCCTCGAGGCGACGGTCGAGCTGGTGCACAGCCCGCCCTACCGGACGCTGCTCGTCCTCGGGTACGAGGACCCCCCGTGCGCCGGCGACCACGTCCCCGACGTCCGCGAGCACCAGCCGCTGGGGCTCGAGGGGATCGACGACACGCTGATCGAGGACATGACGCTCACGGGCCTCCACGACGAGGATCTCAGCCTCCTGCCGGAGGGCCGCGGCTACCTCCTGGTCGAGTTCGGCGGCGAGACGAAGGAGGAGGCGGACGGCAAGGCGCACGACCTGATGCGGGCGGCGAAGAAGCACAGAGGGCTGAAGGGGATGAAGCTGTACGACGACCCGAAGAGCGAGGAGCACGTCTGGCTCGTTCGCGAGGCCGGGCTCGGCGCGACCGCGTTCATCCCCGGCAAGCCGGACACGTACGAGGGGTGGGAGGACTCGGCCGTTCCGCCCGAGCGGGTCGGCGACTACCTGCGCGAGCTCGCGAAGCTGGCGTCGAGGTTCGGCTACGAGAGCGCTCTGTACGGCCACTACGGCCAGGGCTGCATCCACGCGCGCTGGAACTGGGATCTCGTCACCCGCGACGGGATCACGACGTTCAGGCGATTCCTCGAGGAGGCTTCCGACCTGGTGCTGTCGATGGGCGGCTCGCTCTCCGGCGAGCACGGCGACGGCCAGTCGCGCGCGGAGCTCCTGCCGAAGATGTTCGGCGAGGACCTGGTCGAGGGCTTTCGCGAGTTCAAGGCGATCTGGGACCCGGACTGGAAGATGAACCCGGGCAAGGTCGTCGACCCGGACCCGATCACCTCCAACCTCCGGCTCGGCACCTCGTTCGCCCCGCCGAAGATCGAGACGCACTTCGCCTTCCCGCACGACGGCGGCTCGTTCGTGCACGCCACCACCCGCTGCGTCGGAATCGGCAACTGCCGGCGAACCGAGCCCGAGGGAGGCGTGATGTGCCCGAGCTACATGGTCACCCGGGAGGAGATGCACTCCACGCGCGGCCGGGCGCGGATCCTCTGGGAGATGCTGAACGGGGACGAGCTCGAGCTCTGGCGCGACGAGGAGGTCTTCGAGGCGCTCGACCTGTGCCTCGCCTGCAAGGGGTGCACGAACGACTGCCCGGTCAACGTCGACCTGCCGACCCTGAAGGCGGAGTTCCTCTCGCGCTTCTGGGCCGGTCGCCTTCGACCGAGGCACGCATACGTGTTCGGCCTGATCGACCAGGGCGCGCGGATCGGCTCGCGGATGCCGGGTCTGACCAACCTGGCTTCGCGCACGCCGGTCTTCAAGCGGGTGGCGGGCATCGCCTCCGAGCGCCAGGTCCCGGCGTTTGCCGCGCGCTCGCTCCGCGACTGGTTCCACGCGCGCGAGCCGCGCGACGGGAGCGCCCGCACCGTCGTCCTCTGGCCGGACACGTTCAACACCTACTTCCACACCGAGACCGGGATGGCGGCGGTCGAGGCGCTGGAGGAGGCCGGCTACCGCGTGACGATGCCCCGCGGGCACGTCTGCTGCGGGCGGCCGCTGTACGACTACGGCTTCCTCGGCCTCGCGCGCCGCTACCTGCTGCGCGTGATCGACGAGCTGCGCGACGAGCTGCGGGCCGGCGCCCCGGTGGTCGGGATCGAGCCGAGCTGCCTGGCCGTGTTCAAGGACGAGCTGCCGAAGCTGCTCCCCGACGACGAGGACGGGCGTCGGCTCACGGCGCAGGCGGTGCACTTCGGCGAGTTCCTCGACCGCGAAGGGGTCGAGCTGCCGCCCCTCCCGCGCCGGGCGCTTCTGCACGGCCACTGCCACCACAAGGCGACCGGGGGGATCGGGCCCGAGCAGAGGGTGCTCGAGGGAATCGGGCTCGAGGTCGAGCAGGTCGACAGCGGCTGCTGCGGGATGGCCGGCTCGTGGGGTTACGAGCCCGACCACTACGAGGTCTCGCAGGCCTGCGGCGAGCGCGCGCTCTTCCCGGCGGTGCGGGCGGCCGGCGAGGACACCTTGCTCGTCGCCGACGGCTTCTCCTGCAAGACCCAGATCGAGCAGGCGACGGGGAGAAGGGCGATGCACGTCGCGCAGGTGCTGAAGCTCGCCCGCGGCGGCGACCCGTTCGAGCAGCCGCCGCGAGCACCTAGTAACAGACTGTTACTTGGCGTCGGGCTTGCCGCAGCCGCGGCGGCGGGCGCGGTCGCCTGGAGGCGGCGGTGAGGGCGAGGGAGCTCGGAGCGGGCCGGTGGGCGCTCGTCTTCGACAAGGGCGACGAGCCTGTGTCCGAGCTCGAGCGCTTCGCGCGGCGGCACGAGCTGACGGCGGCGTCCTTCGTCGGGATCGGCGCCTTCGAGGAGGTCGTGCTCGGCTACTTCGACCGCGACCGGAAGGAGTACGCGGAGATCCCGATCGCCCAGCAGGTCGAGGTGCTCACGCTCGCGGGCGACGTCGCCGTCGCCGACGGCGAGCCGAAGGTGCACGCGCACGTCGTCGTCGGCAAGCGCGACGGCACCGCTCACGGCGGGCACCTCCTGCACGGACGGGTCTGGCCGACGCTCGAGGTCGTCCTCACCGAGTCGCCCGTTGAGCTGCGCAAGACGCACGACCCCGAGACGGGGCTCGCGCTGATCAGCATCTAGCGCAGTAGCCTGCACGCGTGCTCGCGCGCTGGGACCGGGCGGTCGTCGAAGCGTTCCAGCACGCACACTGGGGCCCGGCGAACTGGCTCTTCGAGCTCCTCTCCGACTGGTGGGTGAGGAGCGTCCTGATCATCGGGCTCGGCGTCGTCTTCGACCTGTGGCTGCGCCGCCGGCCCGTCTCGGGACTGGTCGCGACCGCGTCCTACTTCGCCGCCGGCGGGCTCGACACCGGCCTCAAGCGGGTGTTCGAGCGGCCGCGACCGTCGGTCGTCGACCACGCCGTCCACCCGCTCGTCGCCGTGCCGGACTCGTACTCGATGCCGTCCGGCCATGCAGCCACGGCCTTCGCGGCAGCCGTCGCCGTCGGCCTCGTCCAGCCCAGGCTGCGGTGGCCGCTGGTCGCGCTCGCCGCGCTCGTCGGCGTCTCGCGGGTGTGGCTCGGCGTCCACTACCTCGGCGACGTGGTCGTCGGCGCCGCCCTCGGGACCGTGGTGTCGATCGCCCTCTGTTCCCTCGCCGCCCGGAGACCCTGGGCGATAATCGGGGCACGGACGTCCTCGCCCTGACCTCGCTCCTGCCGTCGCTGCCGACCGAGCGGACTCGACTGCTCGACAACCTCGGACGGATCCGCCGGGAGATCGGCCCGATCACGCCCGAGCTCTCCGACGCGCTCGCCGACCACATGCGCATCCGCCGCGGCGAGGTGCACGAGGTGGTCTCGTTCTACTCGTTCCTCCGGGTCCCCGCCGACGCCGTCCGCGTCTGCACGGGGCCCGTCTGCGACTGCTTCGGCGCCCGGCCGGCGCCGGGCGAGCTCGCGGTCGCCTGCCTCGGCCACTGCGATCTCGCGCCCGTGCGGATGGAAGGCGACTCCGTCGCCGGCGGCGTCACGCACCGGACGAACGGCTTCCTGCTCGAGCCCGACGAGCTGCGTCCGCCGCCCGCGCTCGCGCCGGACGAGGTGCTCGCCGCTCTCGAGGCCTCGGGCCTGACCGGGATGGGCGGCGCGGGCTTCCCGACCTGGCGGAAGTGGGAGGCGGTGCGCCGCGAGCCGGGGCCGCGGGTCGTGGTCGTCAACGCCGACGAGGGCGAGCCGGGGACGATCAAGGACCGCTACGTGATGGAGCTCCGGCCACAGCTCCTGCTCGAGGGGCTGGAGGTGGCGATGCGGTTCTGCGAGGCGGACGAGGCGTACGTCTACCTCCGCGAGGAGTACGCGACGGCGCGCGCGCGGCTGCGCGAGGCGATCGCCGCGCGCGGGCTGGCGGTTCAGATCGTCGTCGGCGCCGGCTCGTACGTCTGCGGCGAGGAGACGGCGATGCTCGAGTCGATGGAAGGCCGGCGAGGGATGCCGCGGCTGCGTCCGCCCTTCCCGGCCCAGTCCGGCTATCTCGGCCGGCCGACGCTGATCAACAACGTCGAGACGCTCGCCCACGTCGCCCGGATCGTCCGCGGCGAGTGGACGCCCGGCCGCCTCTGGTCCGTCTCCGGCGCCGTCCGCGAGCCCGGCTGCTACGAGGCGCCCCTGGACGTGACGGCGCGGCAGCTGATCGACGGATACGCCGGAGGCGCGACCGGCGAGGTCGGCGCGGTCGTTCCCGGCGGGGCCGCGAGCGGCATCCTTCCGCCGGCGGCGCTCGACGTCCCGCTGACGCGCGAGGCGCTCGCCGAATGGGGCGCCGGGCCCGGGTCGGCGGCCGTCCAGGTCTTCCCCGCGTCCTATCCGGTCCTCCGCCTGCTCGGCGAGACGATGCGCTTCTTCGCCGAGGAGTCGTGCCAGAAGTGCACCCCCTGCCGGATCGGCAACCGTGCCCTCCACCACGTGGCCGAGGAGCTGCTGCACGGCCGGGCGGCGATGAGCCGGGCGAAGGTGGAGGAGTGGCTGGAGACGATGGCGCAGACCTCGATCTGCGGGTTGGGCCAGGCCTCGCCGATCCCCGTCCGCAGCGTCTTCCGCCACTGGCCGGAGGCGGCGGAGGTGCTCGGATGACGGCCGCCGCCGCGTTCGCGGTCCTGCTGGCGCTCGCGCCCCAGACGATCTGGAAGTCCGTGACGGGGTTCTACGGAACGCGCGCCGTCGTCTTCGACCGGATCTGCCAGTCGCGGTACATGGGCGACCGGTTCGCCTTCGCCCGGCTCCGGATCCACGGCGGGCGGCACGACGCCGCGCTGCATCACCTCGACGCCAGGAGGGGATGGGTCGTGATGTGGGCGGACGGCAAGGTCAACCGGAAGATCGGAGCGTCGACCCGGCCGCTCGTCCTCGCCGAAGTGACACGATTGAAGACCAGATGCCTGGCGCCGTAGTCACGTTCACCCTCGACGGCCGCGAGGTCTCCGCACCCGAGGGGGAGCTGCTCGTCCACGCGCTCGCCCGGCACGGCGTGTTCGTGCCGACCCTCTGCCACGACGAGAAGCTCGATCCCTACGGCGGCTGCCGGATGTGCGTCGTCGCCGTCGAGGGGTCGCCGCGGCCGCTCCCCGCCTGCGCCACCCGGGTGACGGAGGGAATGGCGATCTCGACCGACTCGGCGGTGCCCGGGTTCCAGCGGACGCTGACCGAGATGCTCCTCGCCGAGCACCTGAACGGCAACCCGGCGGGACGGCCGAACGAGCTGCTCGAGCTCGCCGAGGATCTCGGGGTCGAGGCGCCGCTGACGCTGCCCGACGCGAAACGCGAGCCCTACGAGGACCGCGACCGGCTGATGGGCTACGACCCGGACGCCTGCATCCTCTGCGCTCGCTGCGTCCGGTACACGCAGGAGGTGATGCAGTGCTCGGCGCTTTCCCTCGAGGGGCGGGGCGCCGAGGCGCGGGTCGTGCCGACCTGGGGCCGCTCCTGGCTCGACACGGAGTGCGAGCTGTGCGGCGGCTGCCTGTCCGTCTGCCCGACCGGCGCCCTGTACGAGAAGTTCGTGGAGGGCGCGCCGGCCGGCCACGAGGCCGGGCTGCGCAAGACGAAGACGACCTGCACCTTCTGCGGCGTCGGCTGCCAGGTCGACCTGAACGTCGACCCGGAGACCGGCCGGATCGTGAAGGTCACCTCGGATCCGAGCTACGTCTCGAACGAGGGCAACCTCTGCGTCAAGGGCCGGTTCGCCTTCAACTTCGTGCACCACCCGGACCGGCTGACGGCGCCGCTCGTTCGCGGCGAGGACGGCGCGCTGCACGAGACCGACTGGGACACGGCGCTCCGGGTCGCGGCCGAGGGCCTGTCCCTGGTACGTGGCCGCCACGGGCCACAGGCGATCGGCGTTCTCGCCTCGGCGCGGCTGACGAACGAGGAGAACTACCTGATCCAGAAGCTGGCGCGGGGGGTGGTCGGGACGAACTCCGTCCACTCCTGCGAGGCGACCTGACACGCGCCGACCCTCTACGGCCTGGTCAGGTCGTTCGGCAGAGGAGCAAGCACCAACTCGATCCCCGAGATCGAGAACGCCCGCTTCCTGCTCGTGATCGGCTCGAACACGACCGAGGCGCACCCGGTGCTCGCGCTGCGGATCAAGAAGGCGGTGCGGAAGGGGGCGACGCTGGTCGTCGCCGACCCGCGCGCGATCTGGCTGACGAAGATCGCGAAACGCCACCTGCAGCTCCGGCCGGGAACGGACGTCTGGCTGATCAACGCGCTGATGCACGTGATCCTCGAGGAGGGCCTGTACGACGAGGACTACATCTCGGAGCACACCGACGGGTTCGACCAGGTGCGGGACGTGGTCTCCCGCTACAGCCCGCAGGCGGCGGCCGAGGTGACCGGCGTGCCGGCCGAGGCGATCCGGGCGACCGCGCGCGAGTACGCCGCGGAGCGGCGCGCGGCGATCTTCTACACGCTCGGGATCACCGAGCACGCCTGCGGCGTCGACAACGTCTGGTCGCTCGCCAACCTCGTGCTGATGACGGGCCACCTCGGCTACGAGTCCACCGGCTTGAACGCGCTCCGCGGCCAGAACAACGTCCAGGGGCTGAACGACTCCGGCGCGAACCCGGCGTACTACCCCGGCTACCAGCCCGCCGACGACCCGGAGGTGCGGCGGAAGTTCTCCGAGGCGTGGGGGGTCGAGGTTCCGTCGCAGCCCGGCTACCGGCTCGACCAGATCGTCTCCGGGCTGCACGACGGGCGCATCAGGGCGCTCTACCTCGTCGGCGAGAACCCGGCGCAGACGGAGCCGAACGCGCACCACGTCGAGGAGGGGCTCGCCGGCTGCGAGTTCGTCGTCTCCCAGGACATCTTCCTCAACGACTCGACGCGGAAGTACGCGGACGTCGTCCTCCCCGCCTCGAGCTTCGCGGAGAAGGACGGGACCTTCACGAACACCGAGCGGCGGGTGAACCGTGTGCGGAAGGCGCTCGACTGCCCCGGCGAGGCGCGCGAGGACTGGCGGATCGTGATCGCCATCGCCCGGGCGCTCGGCGCGAGCTGGCCCGAGTACGAGAGCCCGGAGGACGTCTGGAACGAGCTCGCCGACCTGAGCCCGAACTGGTACGGGATCCGCTATCCGCGGATCGAGGAGCACGGGATCCAGTGGCCCTGCCCAGAGCTCGACCATCCGGGGACGCCGTTCCTGCACGCCACCGGGCCGGCGCTGCCGGGCGGCCGCGGCAGGTTCTTCCCGGTCGAGTACCAGCCGCCGATCGAGGAGCCGGACTCCGAGTACCCGTTCGTCCTCTCGACCGGCCGGACGCTGTACCACTACAACTCGGCGACGATGACGATGCGCGAGCCGGGCGTGGTCGAGAAGCAGGAGCGGCCGTTCTTCGAGATCGCGCCCGAGGACGCCGCGGCGCTCGGGATCGCCGACGGCGAGCCGGCGAGGCTCATCTCCCGCCGCGGCGAGGTGGAGGCCGACGCGCGCTACTCGGATCGCGTCTACCCGGGCCTCGTCTGGATGGCGCTCCATTTCGCCCAGGCGAAGGTGAACTGGCTGCTCCACGACGTCGGTGACGCCCTGATCGGCACGCCGGAGTACAAGGTCTCGGCAGTGCGCGTCGAGCGTCGTTGACCGTGCCCGGTGCGGTACAGCTCGGCGAGCCGCGGATCGAGGTCGAGTCCTGCGCGTCCACGCAGGCGCTGCTCGACCCGTCGCTGCCCGAGGGGGCGCTCGCGGTCGCGGATGTCCAGACGGCGGGGCGCGGCCGGCTCGGGCGCTCCTGGGAGGCGCCCCCCGGCAAGGCCCTGCTCTGCTCGCTCCTGCTCAGGCCCCCGGCCGACCGGAAGCTGCCGCAGATCGCGCTCGTCGCCGGCGTCGCGGTCGCCGACGCGCTCGAGCGGCTGACCGACCTGACGCCCCAGATCAAGTGGCCGAACGACGTGCTGCTCCGCCGCACGAAGGTGTGCGGCATCCTCGCCGAGGCGCGCGAGGGCGTCGTCGTGCTGGGGATCGGGGTCAACGTCAACCAGCCGCGCGACGAGCTTCCCGCCGGCGCCGGCTCGCTGCTGACGGCGACCGGCCGCGAGTGGGACCGGGCCGAGCTTCTCGACGCGGTGCTGGAAGCGCTCGGGCAGCGCTACGCCGACTGGCTCGCGGGCGGGCTCGACGCCGTCTACGAGGGCCTGGCGCCGCGCGACTTCCTGCGCGGCCGCCGCGTGTCCGTCGACGGCGCGTCCGGGACGGCGCTCCGGATCGACCGAGACGGTCGGCTCGAGCTCGAGGTCGCGCACGGCGAGGTGTGGGCGATCGAGAGCGGCGAGGTCCGTTTCGAGCGCTAGCAGCGGGGACAGGCGCCGCGGTGCCTGTCCCCGCCGTCTCTCCCTCAGGCCGGCTCGACGTTCTGGTTCAGCCGGAAGAGGTTGGTCGGGTCGTACTCCCGCTTCAGCTCGGCGAGCCGGGCGTAGGTGCCGGGCCCGTACGACGAGCGGGCCGCGTCGCCGTCGCCGAGGAAGTTGACGTACGCCCGCCCGGTCGACGCCTCCGCGGCTGCGGCGTTGACCGCCCGCGCCCACTCGATGTGGTCGTCGCCGACCGACGGGTCGTGCCACCCCGTGACCGCGTTGAGGACGAACGGCATCGACCGCTCGGCGAACGCCGTCGCGTCCTCGGGGACGCGCGCGAGTGCGCCGCCCATCTGATGGACGTGGATCTCGCACTGCGGCCCCGGAGCCGCCAGGTGCCGCTCGCACAGCGCGCCGATCAGCTCGTCGTCGAGGCGGGCGAGGTTCGACGCCTTGAAGTAGGCGTTGATCCCCTTCGGCCAGAGCGGGTCGACGAGCGACTGCATGACCGTGTACGGCATCGGGCCGAGCAGGTCCGCGACCGGCTCCGCGACGGTGCGGAAGTCGCGCACGAGCGCCTCGCCCTCTTCGACCGGCCCGGCCGAGAGCGCGATGAAGGCGGCGACCTTCCGGCCGTGCCACTGCTCCGGGATGACCGGCAGCGGCGGCGCCGTCGTCAGGTCCACGAATCCGCAGACCTCGTCGGGCGCCGTCTCGCACCAGTCGCGGAACAGGCGCAGCAGGTCGGCCGAGGCGTCGGCCGGGTAGAAGATGGGCCCGGCGTAGACCAGGGGGCCGACCGGGTGCAGGGCGAGCTCGAACTGGGTGACGATCCCGAAGTTCCCCCCGCCGCCGCGCAGGCCCCAGAGGAGGTCCGGGTTCTCGGTCTCGCTGGCCCGCACGAGCCTGCCGTCGGCGGTGACGACGTCCGCCGCGACGAGGTTGTCGCAGGCGAGGCCGTACGTGCGCATCAGCCAGCCGATGCCGCCGCCGAGCGTGAAGCCGCCGACGCCGGTCGTCGAGACCAGCCCGCCGGTCGTCGCCAGGCCGTGTGCCTGGGTCTCGTGGTCGACGTCCGCCCACACCGCTCCGCCGCCGACGTACGCGCGGCGCGCGGCCGGGTCGACGCGGACGGCGCGCATCGGCGACAGGTCGATCACCAGGCCGTCGTCGCAGGTCGAGAAGCCGGCGATGCTGTGCCCGCCGCCGCGCACGGCGAGCTCGAGGTCGTTGCTGCGGGCGAAGCCGACCGCCGCGATCACGTCGGCGGCGCCCGTGCAGCGAACGACCAGGGCCGGCCGCCGTCCGTCGTGGAACCCGTTCCAGATCCCGCGGGCGGCTTCGTACCCGTCGGTCGCCGGGTCCAGGATCTCGCCCCTCACGCTCGTGCGCAGCTCCTGAATCGTCGCCTCGCCGAGCACCGGGGAAATCGTCTCCGTCATGTCGCGTCCTTTCTCGAGGGTTCGCGACAGTGATACCGGCGGCCCCTTTGCGCGGCCTTTGCGGCGACTTAGCGGCGCCTGTGCTTCGCGTCGCGGAGGGCCTGCGCCTCGGCGAGGAGCGTGTCGGCGCGGTCCTCGTGACCTCGGGCGCGGGCTGCCTCGGCCATCAGGACGAGCGTCTGCGCGATCCAGAGCTGGCGCCGCGCCTCGCGCTGCACCGCGAGCGCCTCCTCGAGCGCTGCGTCGGCCGCGTCCAGGTCGCCGCGGGCGAAGGCCTGGTCGGCGAGGTTCCAGAGCGTCCCGGTCAGCCCCCAGCGGTCGCCCGCGCGCCGGAAGAGGTCGCGCGCCTCGATCAGCTCCCGCTCGGCCTGCTCGTGGTTCCCGGCCGCCGCGTCGACGAGCCCGAGCCCGGAGAGGGCCATTCCGATCCCGCGCCGGTCGCCGAGCCGGCGGCGCAGCTCGAGCGCCTGCTCCAGGCACGCGCGCGCCTGCGCCGAGGCGCCGTCCTCCAGCTCGAGGTAGGCGCGGCGAACGAGCACG
>Ga0070741_10001980_pt1 | contig 57698 bp, 51 predicted proteins | sample Coa_R1_4_FD_66440 | JGI IMG/M metagenome (GOLD analysis project Ga0070741, IMG submission 66440) | Surface soil microbial communities from Centralia Pennsylvania, which are recovering from an underground coalmine fire - Coalmine... | ecosystem: Environmental > Terrestrial > Soil > Unclassified ... | reverse complement strand
CTCGCCAAGCGGTTCCACTACAACCGGCCGCCGACCATTCTTGATATCCCGGAAAAAATGGAATGGGACGCGGTGAACCTTCCGGATCCTCAAACGCCGGTGGGCGCCAAAGGGATCGCCGAGGCGGCTGTGGGAGCGGGGGCTGCGGCAGTCCGCTGCGCATTGGCCGCCGCTATCGGCGACGATTATATCCGCCGCACCCCGGTTGGCATCGATATGATTCTCGCTTCGCTCGAGGCCAAGAGACGCGTCGACCGGGGACTGACCGCAAACGTTTAAAGAGAGGCTGAAAATGGCACTGATTCATGATGTAATGCCAGCTTTTGAGCTGTTTCAGCCGGTGTCTATCGACGACACTCTGGCGCTGCTGGATCGATACAAAAAAGAGGCCTGGGTGATGGCCGGCGGTCTGGACACTTTTGACTGGTTGAAGGATCGTATCAAGCGCCCGGAGGTGGTGGTCGATATCAGCGGCGTCCAGGAATTGAAGGGCATCAAGGCCACCGGAGACGGCGGCGTCGAAATCGGCGCGTCCACGACGCTCACAGAAATCGTGCGGCACCCGCTGATCAAAGAGAAATATCCGATCCTGGCCCAGGCCGCGGAGCTTGTGGCTTCCCCGCAGATTCGCAACCAGGGGACCATCGGCGGCAACGTTTCCCAGGACACGCGCTGCTGGTATTACCGCAGCGGCTGGTCCTGCTACCGCGCCGGCGGCAATATTTGCTACGCCGACACGCCGACGGCCATCAATCGCGAGCACGCCATCTTTGACGCCAACCGCTGCGTCGCAGTGAATCCGTCGGATACGGCGCCGGCGCTGATCGCGCTCGACGCCAAAATGGCGATTCGCTCGGTGAAGCGCGAGCGTGTGGTCGATGCGGAGCATTTCTTTATCGGCCCTGCCATCGACATCACGCGAATGACTGTGCTCGAGCCAGGCGATCTGTTGACCTCGATCCGTATTCCGGCCACCTGGGCCGGAGCGCAGTTCTACTTCGAAAAAGTGCGCGAGCGGCAGGTTTGGGATTTCCCGATCGTCAACGTGGCGGCGGTCTTTGTGGTCTCGGGAGGAAGGATCGACCGCTCCCGAATCGCTGTCAATGCCGTGGCCGCGCACCCAAAGCGGCTGACGTCCGTGGAGGCCGCCATCGCCGGCAAGCCGCGCAACGAGGAGACGGCAAAGATGGCAGGCGAACTGGCGGTGCAAGGCGCCCAGCCGCTGGCGCACAACGCATATAAGATTCCGTTGATGAGAAATCTCGTAAAGCGGGCCATCCGGGGAGAGGTAGCGTAGCAAACATCAGCTTGAGTTTTATCTGCTCTTCTATACTTCGAAACCGGTGCTGTACGTTATTTCGGCCGCCGGTGAAGTCGCGCGGAGACTGACTCTGTGGAGCCCAGGGCTGGAATTCAAACCGGGGCAGCGACAGACAGGTCCGTCTCAGTTGCTGATCGAATTCAACAATGGTTCTGTAGTTCATTCGGGTGAACAATCAGGTTAGTCACATACGACCTGTTCTCAGGCGAGCGGACCGGGTATTTTGTCCCGGACAAAGATGCGACGCGCCTCGCCTGCTATAACTGGCACGGCACATTTACGTTTCTAACCAGTCGCAATGGCCGCCGCGCGATCCTTACCGCCAGCGCAAGGTAGATTTCTAGGGGGCTAATCCGGGGAGAGACGGCGTAAACTCGAGTCGCACAGCAGGAGATTCGGCCGGCTGCCGCACGAGCCATTCTGGAGAAGGGCCTTACAACTGGTCGCGATACTGCTCGAGAGCTACTTTGACAAGCTGAGCGCGGGTTCGAACAGCTAGTTTATCGAATAGCTGCCGCAGGGAGGCTTTGACAGCCCCCTCGGAGATTTGCAGGCGGGCGCCGATTTCCTTGTTGGCCAATCCCTGAAAGATACAGCGGAGCACCGTCTTGTCGCGGTCTGTCAGCGTAGGGCGGGTTGGCGCCGCCGATCGGTCGACGGTCCGGAACAACGGCTTCAGATAACTTTTCTCCAGGCAGACTTCCCCGGCGGCTACTTGCCGGACGACCGAGCAGAGTACTTCCGCCGAGTTGTGCTTGTGCAAAATACCAGCCACTCCGGCCTGAATTAACTGCACTGCTTCCTGATCGCTGACTCCGGCGGTAACCACCAAAATCTGGCCCTTGAATCCCCCCTGCCTGGCCTCGGCGACAAAGTCGACGGCCCTTTCGGCCCCAAGGTCAAAATCGAGGAGAACCATGGTCGCGCCGCTTTTCGGCAACAGGCTCAGCGCCTGAGCAGCGGATGCGCACTTGCCCACGACTTTCATGTCCGGCTCTTTTTCGAGAATCCGCGCCAGTCCGTCGCAGAACATGGCGTGATCGTCCACCAAGAGCAGCTTGATGCTTTGAGTTAACAAATCGGTCACAGCTCTCTCCTCTAAACAGTTTGCAGTTCCACGGCAAAGCAAGAACCCTTTTCAGTGGGCTCGTAACGCAGTTGCCCGCCGTAGCTCCGCAGAATGGCGCGGGAGACGTAAAGGCCCAGCCCCACGCCTTCGGCTCCGTCTTGCAACGGCTGAAACAGACGCTCGGGCCTGGCGATTCCCGGTCCCGAGTCAACAAAGCGCACAATCGCCTTCGGATGCTGTACGGAGACGCTGATGCAAAGCTCCCGGACGTCGCAATCCTTTACGGCCCGGAAGCTGTTCTGCACCAGATTCAGGAAGGCTTGCAGGAGCCCGTGGGGGTCTGCCAAAACAGTCGGCATCGATTGCGGCACGCGCCAGCGCACAACGGCATCGATTTCCGTCCAAGCCGGCTCGATGATGATGCGAAGATTATCCAGCACTTCCTGGAGCGGCACTTTCTGCAAAGTTTGCTGCACCTTGGAATGCAAATCCACGGAGGCGATTCGCTGCAAGCCTTCCACCAGATTAACCAATCCCCGGAAATCGGCATCAGCCGCGATTTCGTGCTTCTCTTTCAGATTGGAGCAGATCAAGGAAATCGCCCCGCAGAGATTCCGCACTTCATGGGATACGGCGGCCGCGGTAATCCGATTGCTGTGAAGGAGTTGTTGCAGGTTCTGCTCTTCGCGGTCCCGCATTTCCTCCGATGAATCCACTACAATCGCCGCCAGCCGCGTGCCTTGCCGGGCCGCATAGGTGGAGAACCAGGTATGAGCGAGAAAAATTTCGCCGTTTTGACGCCGGCCAAGGCACTGTGCGGCCGTTCGGAACGCCTCCGGACCGCTTTCCAGCCGCAAGGCATCAGCCAGAACGGGCAGATATTCTCCTACCGAACGCCCCTTCAGCGTCCCTCCCGGCTCGACGCCGAATAGAGCATTGGCTGCGTTGTTGGCAGCCAAGACTACGCCCGCGCCGTCCAGCGTCAGGATCGCAGCCGGGCTGCTTTCCACCAGCAGCCGCAGTTGTTCTTCCGCTTCGTGGCGCAGATCCTGCTCTCGTTGGATCTTGGCCAGATTCTGTATCACCAGTTCTCGGTTTCGCAGCAAGGCCGCTACAAACAAGCCCGATAACACGTAAGTAGACGACGCCAACAGGAAGCGGAATACCGCTTCGACGTGGGAGGCGGGGTTATCAAATAAGGACCGCAATAGCGAGCAAAAGATTGCGAGGCCGGCCATTTCCAGCGGCTTCAGCACAATGGCAGCCAGAATCATCGGCAGAACGTAGAGGATCCCGAGAGACACATTTACGCCGACATACCAGTCGGCGAAAGCGCTCAAAGCAATTAAGATCGCTGACACGATAAGAACCTTAGCCCTGCCGGCTTTCAAGGCGATGGCGATCACTCTCTGCGCGACCGGACTTTGAAAGCTCAGGGCCATGGCTGCCGTCAAACTTCTATATAACTCTTAGCAGGCCAATTTTGCAGAGGCGTATGTGGTCCGAAAGAAACCCGACTTTGACCGAAAGATAGGCTCCCGAAGGGCCCGTTCCTGTCTAGTATGGCTGCGGGGGTTTTCGGGGTGAGCGCCCTAAAATTGGCGGCGTTCTTTCAGACAGGCATTCCCTGAGATATCGATTGGGCGCAACCTGGGCCCGAGGTACGGTCTTCTGGGTTGTAATCGGGAACAAGAGTGGCCCGTCCGGCTTTTTTTCAGGAGAGCAGGGGAAACAAGTCCCTGGGAAAACGCAGCGCGCTCCGGCTAATTCACTCGAGCCAAAACCACTACTGACCTTAGCGTAGATGGAAGGCCAGCATCAGAGCGAGACTGCCGGCGCCGCTGAGAAACTCCAGATACGCGCGCCTGGCTTTGCGGTATTTCTCAAATGCGGATCGCTCCACCAAGCGCTGTCTTTCGATTGCCGCCCATTCCTCGGCCGTGGGGCGGGCCCCGGAGAAACGCAACAATTCGAGACTCTTCTCCACCTGGCGGGAGTATTCGGCAAGAGCTTGAGCCCAGGCTTCTTGTAAGTCGGACCTGTCGCCCGTCATTGGGATCAGAATAGCAGCCTCATTCGCCTTTGTCGATGCTCACACCTGCGTCGTGTCGGCCATGAACGCTTTCCTCGTGTTCTTGAATTTCCTGCCAGGTTCTCTCGCGGCGCGCCGCCGCAAGCTCGATCCGCCCTTCCAATTCTTGGATTGCGTCGAAGTCGGTGTTGCGTGAAGGCATGGAGTGCATGAGTTCCAATTGGCTCTGCGTGGCCTCCAGGTATGCGCGCCAAAGGCGAGAACATTCAGAACAGGTTGGCGTTTTCTTGTTGTTATTTCGATCCACCATTCACCTCGCCTAAGCTTCGCCGCCGCCGGCTAGTTTACGCTCCAGGCGCGCCCAGCGGATCGCCGCCACGCGGTACTCGAATTGCCGGGTGCAGGCCTTATTCCAAGGTACGATGAGATACATTTGGGTCATAACCCATTGAAAGCATACGTCTCTTCGTTTGTAATTCTACGCTCATCGGTAAAGTTTACGCGACTGTGGTATTGGAAACCAAACGGTTGAAAATTCTGCGGGCATCCTGGAAGAAAATGCTGGAATCTTGCGCCGCAGTGGCGGGCAGCCTAGGCGAAAGCAGATGGTTGCTTAAGGGGTAAAGAGCGGAAGGAACGAGGCCGGGGCCGGCGTTGTCTCGAACGGCCGGTAGTGTGGCTTCTTTTAGCGGAAAACGCCTGTATGGCCGAGCGAGTAGCGCCCAGGCTGGGGATAGACGCACAGGCCGTGGGGACCCTTGCCGACCCGAATGCGGGCCAGCAAATGGCCGTCGCTGGTATCGATGGCGTAGACTTCGCGGCTATACCGCCCCGAAAGCCACAGGACTTTCCCTTCGGCCGAGACTCCTCCCATGTCTGGGGTGCCGCCGCCGGGCAAACGCCACTTTTCCACGATTTTCCGAGATGCCAGATCGATCACCGAAATACTGCCCTCCTCGCGGTTGGAAGCGTAGAGCAGCCGGCCATCCCGGCTGACGTAAAGGCCATGCACGCCTTTGCCGGAGGGAAGCGAGCCTGCGACCGTGAAGTTGCTGCTGTCGATCTCGTAAACCACATTGGCTGCCATATCGGCCACATAGAAAATCTTGCCGTCGGGTGAGAGCTTCACGTCCTGCGGCATGCCGCCCGGCGCGAGGGGCAGCTCGGCGACGACCTTCTGTTCAGCCACATCGACGGCAATCACTTCGGCGGAAAACTCGCAGCTCGCGACCAGATAGCGCCCATTGGCCGAGAAATCCATATGGTCTACGCCCCGGCAAGGCACAGGCGTCGAATGCACGAGTTTCATGGTCTGCGGGTCCCGAAAGTCGAGACGGTGGAGGCGCTCGGCGACTATGATCGCGTATTTGCCGTCCGGGGTATAGTACATGTTGTACGGATCTTCAACCCGGATGGTTTTTCCCTTCTTTCCTGTGGCCGGGTCGATCTCGGTGACGCTGTCTCCAAGGTCGTTCAGCACCCACAGCTTTTTCATATCGTAAGAGGGCGTGACGTGCTGCGGCTGCCGGCCCACTCGAAAATGATCCACAATCTTGTAAGTCTTGGGATCGATCACATCGACTGTATTACTGCCGCTGTTGGGCACATAAACGAGCGGCCGGAAGTTGCGAACCTCGGGACTGAGATTGCCCGCCGAGTCGGCGGCGTAAATGTTCTCCGGATTGAGCACCGGAGGCATACCAGGCAACGGCGGCGCCTGGGCCAGCGCGGCCACCGCGGCAGAGGGACGCCTGGCGCCTGCCACCGGAGCGGCGTGCGCCGAGTGGTCGGTGTTTTCCGTCTTTCCATTGCCGCAGGCGGGCTGCATCAGCAGCACGGCAATGAGAAATAAACTGACAGAGGAAAAAGGAAATTCAGACCGCATGAGGTTGCGCGCAAATCAGCATTACATTCTAAACTGGACCTCGTACGCCGCCGCAAAAAATTCGTTTGATGCGAATCATCACCAGCGCCGGGCGGGCGGTTGTGGCCGTCCATGCGCATTTGTTGTACGCTGAGATCAAGGGACGAAGGCTATGAACTACTATGCCGTGCTTGGCGTGGATGCCGACGCCGACGAGAAGACGATTCGCAGCGCCTTTCGGGCGCTTGCCCGACGGTATCATCCCGATGCCGGAGAAGGGTCCTCGGAGGCCAAGTTTCGACAGGTCCTCCAGGCTTATGAGGTGCTCAGCAACCCTGTCCGCCGGAGGGAATACGACCAGTCGCAGGCTGCTCTGAAGACGCGTCCGCCGTTCTCCTTTGGAGAAGTACGGCGCCCGGCTGGCGTATCGCCGGCGGCCCCCCTCAGGCAACGTGCCTGGGATCCGTTCCTGGAGGCCCGCACCTCGATCTTCGAGATGATGCAGGTGTTTGAGCGCCTGTGGCGATGGGACGAAGATTTTTTCGGCGAACCTTTTTTCTAAGTTTGTAATTTGAGCGCCTGCCAAGGCGTTTATCAGCGCTCGCGGCGGGCAGGGTAGAGCTGCAAAGCCAGCCGGCCCGCTTCTCTCATCGAAAATTCTGAGACTTTCTTCACACGAGCGAGGGGAATGCTTACGGCCTGACTCGCTTCGGAATCCGGTTCGGGAAATAGACGGATATCGAGAGCCTCCTCTCCCGCCTCCACTTTAGCGGCTGTTTTCTCGGGAAGAAACCCGATCAGCGCCACTGAACTGTCGGGCAGTTTGTGGACCTCGAGGCTGTGATAGATGCGCTTTCTGAACAGGGGCGAATTCGCGATGCCGGGCGAGTACGTGAAGCCATACACGCCCGGCGGGAGCCGCTCCAGACCGAAGCCCTCTTCCTCCTCCGTTACCAATCTCACGCCGTTTTGGGCTCGGAGCGCTTCCCGCTCCGCCTCCCCGGCGGCCTCCGGCTTCGTTAGTTCCGGTGCAGCCGCAACTCCGCCTGCCTTGGACTCTCTTTTCATTTGTGCTATTGCGCTGCCGGTGTTCTTACAATCTCAACAACCCAGCGGGATAATTCATTATAAATAATTTGCGAAAACGCTAATGCTCAATCCCCCAGGGACGGGGAGCTTCCATTCTCCAGTTCCGTTCTGGGATGAGGCCTGCCGGTTGACTTGCACCTGGCCGGGAGGCATCATGTTTTGTGAATCGAGGAGGAAAGATATGACTTCGAAGCGATTGGCAATGTGCGCAGCCCTCTGCGCCGCTGTGTGGTCGATGCCGAGAATGGCCTGGGCGCAGCAGCCGGCCGGGTCGGTTCGGATGTATAACACGGCGAAGCAGAAACTGCTCTCTGGCAAGCAGATTTTCGGCGGAACCGCCACTTCACCGGATCCCAATATCTATTGCGCGCTGGCGAACGCCGGCTTTGATTTCACCTGGATCGAGATGCAGCACAGCCCGATGACCTACGAGGACGTCGCCCGAATGGTTTGGGCCTGCCGGGGCAGTTCCGCGATACCGTTCATTCGCGTTCCGGATGCGACGGAAAGCGATATTCAGAAAGCTACGGATCTGGGAGCCCTGGGCATCATTGTCCCCACAGTGGATACCGTTGAGAAAGCCCAGGCTGCCGTCAAATGGGCAAAGTACCCGCCGCAGGGGCGCCGCAGCCAGGGGGCCGGCCATGCCACCGCTATCTGGGGCAGCGATTACCGCCAGACCGTCAACGACAATATGATGGTCGTGATCATGATCGAGACGCCCACCGGCGTGGAAAACGCGGAAAAGATCGCATCCGTGCCCGGCATCGATGTGATTTTCGCGGCCAGCGGCGATCTGGGAAACTTCTCCGGCCACTTCATGGACCCGAAGACGCACAAAGGCGATTCCTACTATGAATCACTAGTCACCAGAATCCACGACGTGACCTTGGCGCACAACATCAAGCTTGGCGGCCCGGACGTATGGAAGGACCGTCCCGGCTACAGCTTCTTCCAAAGCAGCAGCGAGCCGGGCCTGATACGAGCGGGCGCACAAGCGCTTGGCTTCAAGCCCGTTCCCTACCCCGCCCAGCGCCAGTAGGTTCCATCATTGGCCGCTGCGGTGCCGGGTCCACAGCAGCGGCCTTATTTGCGATCAAAACGCCAGGACCAGCGCCCATCTCCTTTGACCATCGCGCAAAGCCGTCATTCCGAGGGAACGGGGGAACCGGCTCTTACGCGAGGCGGCGAAACGCCGGATCGAAGTCTTGGCAGAGACAAGTTTGGCGCCCGCAGGAATGATCGGGGCTAACCCCCGGCGGCTATCTGGGGAGGGCGGATATGCTTTACTTGGCCGGCGTGTTCATTCCTCCGAGCCGCTGCACGCCCGTTCCAGCTTTAGGCACAGGCGGCGCGCGGCTGCGTCGTCCAGTTTCCGGCCTTTAGACCGCACGTAGAACACGTCGATCGCCTTGCGCCCTTCCGTATCGATCAGCACCACATCGATATCGCAGCGATTAAACGAAAACGTGCTGGCGAGGTCATAAAGCAGGCCGGGCCGGTCCTCCGTGATGACATGGAAGAGCGTCTCGTTCGGAGACGTTTGGTTATCAAAGGCGATGTGGCGGGCGATGCGCGGCCGGTGAGTAGCGGCCGGCGTCCGCCGTTTGTGGAGCAGCTCGCGAACGTCAATCTTGCCGAGCACGACCTGCTCGAGAGTGGAAGTGAGCCGATCCGCTTCGCTGGGGTTCAGCTCCAGAGTGCGGTTGGGATCGGCGAAGATGAAGGTATCGAGAATCATCCCATCCCGGTTGGAGAACGCCTCCGCTTTCACGATGTTCATGGCGAACGAGGAAATCGTTCCTGCAATGGACGCGAGCAGGAAAGCGCGGTCGCGGGCGAGCACCACGAGTTCATACAGAGAGTGCCGCCGGCCAAGCTGCACGGCCACGGACCGGCGCTCCAACACGGGCTTCAACTGGAAATGGCGGCGGATCTGGTCGGGGCCGTGAATGCGCAGATACCGCGTGGGGAGTCCCTCGAGAAAGCGGGCGAGAGCCTGGCGCTCGGAGTAGTTGGATGCCAGTTGCGCGGCGACCGCGGCGCCGGTGCCGATCCGCTCGGCTTCCATTTCGCGGGTCAACTGGTTATGTGTGGCGACGTAGAGCTGCCATAACAGATCCTTGCGCCACGGCGTGAGGGCTTCGGGGTTCACCGCGGAAATATCCGCGTATGTCATCAGCGTGAGGCTTTGGAGCCGTTCGAGCGTGCCGACCTGCGAGGCGAAGGCGCGCGCCGTTTCTGGGTCCGCCAGGTCGCGGCCGGTCATGATGGCCGGCATGTCGAGGTGATGCGCGATCAGAAACCGCACTGTTTCGCGCTCCGGCTCCGGCATGCCGATACGCTCCATCGCCTGTTCGGCGAGGGCTAATCCCGCAGTCGTATGGTTTCCTTCCCAGCCGCCTTTGCCCACATCGTGAAACAGCAGAGCGAACAAAAGGACCTCCGGCCGTTCAGTTTCCTGCATCAGCTCGGAAAAATGCTGCGTCAACGCGTCGTCGCTGCCGGCCCGCAGCTCGTGCAGCGTTTTGATCGTCCGCAACGAATGCTCATCGACGGTGTACCGGTGGTAGAAATCGCGCACCACCAGGCAGTCGATCCGCTCATATTCGGGAAAAAGCGCCGCTAGGAGGCCCGTTTCCCGCATCACCACCAAAGCCTGGTAAGCGTGCGGCAGCCGCAGGATCGACGCGATAGAGAACCACAGCCCCGAAGAGGCGCCGCACTGTTTGCGGAGGTATTCACGGAAGTTTCCCGCCGCTCCGCCGATGCGCCGCTCGGTCTCGGGCGCCGGCGGAACCCCGTGCCGGGCGATAAACTCAAACAGCCGCATCGCCAGACCGGGATTCTGCACCAGCGCTTCCGGATGGCGCATGTACAACATGCCGCGCGCAACCGCGAAATCAGGATTCGACAGCCGCGATTTGCGGTCGCGGAACATCGTGAACAGCGAATGTTCCGGCGTGGCGACTTCGTCCAGCGTCCGCCGCGCGAGCCGGTGAATGACGCGCACATTGCGGAAATAATCGCGCATCCAGACCGCGGCGTCCTGCGGGGATGCGCCGGCGCGCTCCGCCAGCCGCTCCTGGTTCTCAAAGGTCAGAATGTTATTATCGCGCCCATTGAAGCAATGCAGGTAGCAACGCAGCGCGAAAAGAAACCGTTTCGCTTCCATCCACGCATCGCGCGTCTCGGCGGGAAGGTGCTGCTCGGGCGGGCTCAGGGCGAAGCCGCGGGCCTCCGGCGGAACAGCGTTTGCGGCCGCTTCCTCGGCATGCGCCAGTTGGGAAAGCCAGCAGGCGACTTGAAAATCCCGCAGGCCCCCCGGCGCTTCCTTGACATTCGGCTCAAGATGGTAGATCGTGTCGCCGTGCTTAGCGTGCCGCGCCCGCGTCAGCCGGTCCAGCCCGCGCGCCAAGGTCTGTTTCTCGCGCGCGTAAAAACCTGGCAGGCGCTCGAACAGCCGGGCGAGGGCCGCCATGTCCCCGGCGAGATACCGAGCGTCGAGCAAGCTGATATTCAGCTCGACGTTATCCGGAGCGAGCGAGGCCGCTTCTGCCGGCGTGCGCACCGAGTGAGACGCCCGTACACCCCCGTCCCAGAGCCCTCGCAATAACTTCGCAATGCGGTCGCGGGCGGCCTCGGCGGCAGAATCTCTTTCGAAGAGAAAGAGCAGATCCACATCGGAACAGGGAAATAGCTGGCGCCGCCCGTAGCCGCCTACCGCTACCAGAGCGACGCCGGAAGCGGCCTGCTCGCCGAAAGCTTCGTGGAACAGAGCGGCGACTGCACGGTCCACGGCATCGGAGCGCTGCCGCACCATCTCCAACCCGTCGCCGGTTTCAAGAAACTTCTGCTTGATCGGCTCCAGGCCGGCGAGGAGTCCGGGCGCACCCGCCGTCATAGCGCTCCTTCGCCGCGATCGTTGTTGCGAATCCGGATAGCGTCGTCAATGGAGGAAATGAAGATCTTGCCGTCGCCGAGCTTGCCAGTTCGGGCCGCGTCGCCGAGCGCCTTCACCGTCTCTTCCAAACGGCTGTCGGGAACCACGATCTCGATCTTCACTTTAGGCAGAAGATCGACCGTGTACTCCTGGCCCCGATACACCTCGCGGTGGCCCTTTTGCCGGCCGTGGCCGCGCACGTCCGAAATGGTCATCCCGTCGATGCCCACTTCCTTCAGCGCTTCTCTCACGTCTTCCAGTTTGTGCGGCTGAATCACCGCCTCGATCTTTTTCATAACGGAGCCGTCCTGTCATGTGTCCTGCCGCTTCGCGGCTGTGCCTTGAAGACACGGCTGGGGGCGCCTGGTCCCGGCCCCTTGCCCGCAGGGTGCGGCCCGGCTCGCAAGCCGGACCGGACAGGCGCGAAGAGGCGCTAACCTTCAAAATTGTAGCCTTCTTCTCCGTGCTGGGAGAGGTCCAGACCCTCGATCTCGTCTTCCTTGCTCACACGCACGCCGAGCAGGGCATCCACGATTTTGAGAATGATAAACGTCGCCAGAGCCGCCAGGAGCCAACAGATGAGCACGCCCCACAACTGGTTGAGGATCTGGCCGGCGTTGCCGTCGGCAAGCCCCAGCGCGCGGCTGTGGCCGCTGGGGTCCTGCATTGTATTGTTGATAGCGTTGGTGGCGAAGACCCCGGTCAGCAGAGCGCCGAGCGTGCCGCCGGCTCCATGAACGCCGAAAGCGTCCAGGGAATCGTCATACCCCATTTTACCCTTCACCACCATCACCATCAGGAAACACACCAGTCCGGCGATCAGCCCGATGAAGAGCGCCGACATCGGGGCGACAAAGCCGGAGCCGGGCGTGATGGCCACCAGACCCGCCACGGCTCCGGAGATTGCGCCGAGCACGCTGGGTTTGCCGTTCTTGAGCCATTCTCCAATGCTCCAGCCGAGCGCCGCCGCAGCCGCCGCGAAATGCGTGTTGACGAAAGCGCTGGTGGCAAGGCCCGAAGCCGCGACGGCGCTTCCGGCATTGAACCCGAACCACCCTACCCAAAGCAACGATGCGCCGATCACGCTCAGCACGACGCTATGCGGCTTCATCGGTTCGTGCGGATATCCGTAGCGCTTGCCCAGATAGAGGGCGCAAACCAGCGCCGACACGCCGGAAGAAATGTGCACCACGGTGCCGCCCGCGAAATCAAAGCAGGGAATTTTGCCGCCGAGCGAGGCGTTCAGCAATCCGCCTTTGCCCCACACCATGTGCGCCATCGGGAAGTACACGGCCAGCGACCACAGAATCATGAATAACACCATGGCGCTGAATTTTATCCGCTCGGCGAAAGCTCCGGTAATGAGAGCCGGGGTGATGATGGCGAACATCAACTGAAACATCATGTAGGTCTGATGAGGAACGGTCGCCGCGTAATCGGCGTTCGGCGCCAGTCCTACGCCGTGCAAGAAAGCGTAGTGGAGGCCCCCGATAAACGCGTTGCCTTCGCTGAAGGCCAGGCTGTAGCCCACCAGCGCCCACAGGACCGTCACCAGTCCCATGAGAAAAAAGCTTTGCATCATCGTGCTCAGCACGTTCTTGGTCCTCACCAGCCCTCCATAGAAGAGCGCCAGCCCCGGGCCGGTCATCATCAATACCAGTGCACAGCTCACCAGCATCCACGCGTTGTCTCCGGCGCTCTGGGCGGTCTTCAGCGCCGTTTCCATTTTGGCCAGCCGGTCCGACGCGGGATCGGGGCCGGCTGCCGCCGTCTGCGCCGCGGCCGGCCCCAGCGAACAGGCTAGGGCGAGCAATAACGCAAGGGCACACACTACCCGCATGGGTCGCTTCATGCCTAACTCCCATCCATCATCTTGCAACAGGGAGCGGCAAAGACAAAACGAAAGTTTCTATCGAGGTGATTGATTATTTCTATGAAAGGGGGCCGGGCCGCCGAATATCGGGCGCGATCCCGGCCCATGATGCGATCACGACACTTTGACGAAAATAATCACCAGCGTATAGAGCGCCAGCGACTCGATCAACGCCAGTCCGAGAATCAGGGCGAAACGGATGGCTGCGGCGGCCGCCGGATTCCGCGCCATGCCTTCCGCCGCTGCGGCCGTGGCCCTGGCCTGCCCCAGCCCGCAGAGGCCGGAGGCGATCGCCATGGCAAAACCCGCCGTAATCACGACCCACTGGTGCGAAGCGTCGGCCGGCGGGCCCTGGGCGAACACCGGAGCGGACCAGCAAAGCAGCGCCGCAAACAACAGCAAAATGGAAAGGACTCTCATTTTCTTCTCCTGTCTATAAAGTGTCTTCCGGAGGTGGTTCCTGGACACCCCTCTTGCAGCCAGGCTCACGCGGAAGAGAATCATGCCGGAAAAAACCGCGCTCGAGCGCCGCTCGTGGCGAGCCCCAATGCTTCCCTGCACGGCAGCGCAAGCGCCCGTTCAGTGTTCGTGCGCCACGGCTCCCTGCACGTAGACCATCACCAGCAACATGAAAATGTAAGCCTGTAAGAGAGAAACGAAGACGTGAAGGCCCATGAAAATCGCTGGAATGGCGATGGGGACGAGGCCGATGAAAATCATGGTGACCATTTCGCCGGCGAACATGTTGGCGAATAGACGAATCGTCAGCGACATCACCCGAGCCGAATGGCTGACAATCTCGATGGGGACCATGAGCCAGGCCAGCCACCAGACCGGCCCGGCAAAATGCGCGAGATATTTCCCCACGCCCTGCGCCCGAACGCCCTCAATGTTGTAATAAAGAAACGATGCCAGCGCGCAGCCGAAGGGCACGGGGCCGGGAATGTATTGGGTAGGCGAGCCGAATCCAGGAATGATTCCGAGCAGATTGGCAAACAGGATAAAGATAAACAGCGTGCCAAAGAACGCCAGATACCGGTGCGAGCCGTGGCCGACAATCTCTTCACCCTGGCCTGCTACGAACTCGTAAAGCACCTCGAACGACTGCTGGAAATTGCCGGGCCGCTCCACGGTGAGGCGACCGCGAAGCAGCGCGAACAGGACAATAATGATCAGCGCTACCAGGATTTGCATGGAAATGAAATCCCGCCACGGGCGTTCCGGATTGGCGGCGTGCAGATGAAACAGCGCCAGAATGGCGTTGGCCAAGCCCGCCAAATACCCGTTCAGCAGCTTCGTAAACCACAGTTCATGTTCCATGCCGGTCTTGCTTTAGCCCTATCGCGATTTCCACGCAGATTTCCGCCAGAATGGCGGCCACGAACAGAAACAGCCCCGCCAGCAGCGCCTTGACGCTCCAGGCAGTATATCTGAATGTAGCATAGGCCGCCGCGGCAATCAAAGCGTACCGCCCCAAAAACCTCCGGATCACACGCCGTACGGTCCGGCGGGCAAGTCCCGCGCCGGCAATAGGCGGCAAGCCCTGCACATCGGCCACCCCCGGCCGCCCTCGAGTCTGCTCCGTTCCGGCCTGCCGCGTTCCCAGATCCGCGGCGGCGGCTCTTGCGGCCAGGGTGTCCACCGCCTGCTTCAGCCAGAAAAAATTAACCGCGGAAATCACGGCCCCCATCGTGAAGCCAAGGGCGCCGCGGGCGCCGGCCAATCGCCAGGCTCCGCCGACGCCGAGAACTCCGAAGGCAAGCTGAAAGCGCCAGATGCGCCGCTCGGCGGCGGCGTAGAAATCCGAGGCTGCTTGGTCCGCGGCAGGGTCAGCGTCCATTGCCGGCTCTCGCTTTATCGTACCCGCAACGTGAAATGCCGGTGACGCTTCCCGGCTTCGAAAATGGGCGCGCCATCTTCGATTACGCTTTGCGAACCGGCCTTCCCCGCGGAACGGCCGGCCTGGAAAGCTATTGAAAATTGCATCCGGAATGCGCCTTTCCGGCCGCGCCGCGCGGCGTCCATCTTCGAATCAGTGATCTCCCGCATCCTTCTGCACCTGCCGGATCAGCTCGATGAAGCCGCCCGCGATCCCCAGTATCAGGAAGACGATAGACAGGAAGCTTGTGTGAAACAGGCGGTCCAGACCGTAGCCGATCAGATAGCCGGCGGCGGTGCAAGCGGGCAAGGTGAAAGCAAGCGAAGTGTATTCCGCGACCTGCACCCACGGGTTTTTCTTCTGCTGTGGCATGGGCAAGCAGGATTGGGTGGCCTGGCGGGCTCCGCGGCCGCCGAAGCCGGTCACCGCAGTGCGGCGAACAGCGAGCGCTGCGCCATCTGAAGAAACGGCTCGGGATAAACGCCGATCAGCACTGTAAACGCCGCGGTGACGCCCAAGGCGAGGCGCACGCCCAGGCTGTCAGAAAGTTCCACCGGGGCCGCCGCTTCTTCGCTCACGAACATGACTTTTACGATGCGGAAGTAATAGTACAGAGCTACCGCCACATAGAGGGCCGCAAACACCGCCAGATAGTAATGCTGCGTCTGAATGAGGGAAAGGAAAATGTAGTATTTTCCGAGGAATCCCGCAGTGGGCGGAATGCCTGCCAGAGAGAGCAAAAACACCAGCATCAGCACGGCATAAGTCGGATGCTTGAACATCAAGCCCGACATATCATCGATCTCGTCGCCGATGATATTCTTGTTGCGCATTGCCACTACGATCGTGAAGGCGCCGAAATTCATGAAAGTGTAAACCAGGATATAAACGGCGATGCCCTTCAGCCCGGTCTGATTGCCGCTCACCAGGCCCAGCAGAATGTACCCGGCGTGCGAAATGGAACTGTAGGCCAGCAGGCGCTTGATGTTGGTCTGGCTGATCGCGGCTAGGTTGCCGAGGGTCATCGTAAGCAGGGCCACTGCCGCCACCAGCGGCTCCCAAGTCGCCCGCATCGATTCCAGCGGCACTTGAAAGATTCTCAGCAAAAATGCGAACGACGCGGCCTTCGATGCGACGGAAAGGTACGCCGTCACGGTTGTCGGCGCTCCTTCATAAGCATCCGGGGCCCACATATGGAACGGCGCAGCGGCTATTTTGAAAAACAGCCCCACCCCGGTGGTCGCCATCGCCAGAAATACCAGCGGGTCGCGGGGGTCCCGGCCGGCGATCGCGCGCGCGATGTCGCCGAGGCGGGTCGAGCCCGAAATGCCAAAAAAAATGGAGAAGCCGTAAGCCAATAATCCGCTCGAAAAAGCGCCTAAAAGAAGATATTTCATGGCGGCCTCGTTCGAACGCTTGTCGCCGCGCAGAAATCCGACCATTACATAGAAACTCAACGCCATCAGTTCCAGGCCGATGAACAGAGTGACCAATTCGGCGCCCGTGGCGAGGAAGACCATGCCCGTCTGGGCAAACAGCAGCAAAGCATAATATTCGCCGTGATGCTCTTGCTCAATCTCGAGGTACCGCGTGGAGATGATGACGGCCAGGGCGGTGGCGATCAAGAAGATCCAATCGAAGAAAATCCCGAACCCATCGACGGTGACCGCTCCGGAAAGGCCCGTCAATTCAGCCAGGCCATTCGCCCGCAAAAAACTCTGCTGCTGCCAGACCGCATAGGCCGTGAAGCCCAGGCCGATCAGGGCCGTGATCGCATTGAAGAATTTTTGCCGGACGTCGATAAAGAAGTCCGTGATCAGAATGCCGCAGCCGAAAAGGCACAGCAAGATAGCGGGCTTCAGGACAAAAAAATCAGTTTGTGTGAAGGCGAAATTCATGGAGTTGCGATCTGCGCCACCTGCCCGGGCTGTTCAAGCGGATCTTTCAAGTTACGCACGCGATAGTAATCGGGCTGGACGCGCTTCACGATTTTGGCGACCGGCTTTTCGAGAATCTCAAAATACGGCTTGGGATAAACGCCGATCCAGAACGCCCAGGCTATCAGCGGCAGCATGTAGGCGATCTCGCGCGCGTTGAGATCCTTGAGGTGCTCGTTCTTAGGGTTCGTAATGGGGCCGAACATGGTGCGCTGGTAGAGCCAGAGCAGATAAGCCGCCCCAAGTACGATGCCGGAAACGGCAAAGGCGGCCCACAGCTTGGATACCTCAAACGCCCCTTGCAAAATCGTGAACTCCCCGACAAAGCCGTTCAGCAGCGGCATACCCGCCGAGCTCAGCATCGCGATCACGAAAATGACGGCGTAGACCGGCATCACGTTTGACAGCCCGCCGTATTCCGATATTTCGCGCGTGTGCCGGCGCTCGTAAATAATGCCGATGATCAAGAAGAGCATGCCGGTCGATATGCCGTGATTGATCTGCTGGATCACCGAGCCCGTGAGGCCATTCGGGTTCAGAGCGATGATCCCCAGCGTACAGAAGCCCAAGTGGCTGACGGAGGAATACGCCACCAGCTTCTTCCAGTCCTTCTGCATCAGGGACACCAAGGCCCCATAGATGATGCCGATAATCGACAGCGCCGCGATCATCTTGACGGTGAAACCGTCTTTAGCGGCATCCGGCAGCAGAGGCAGCGAGAAGCGGATAAAACCGTAGGTTCCCATCTTCAGCAAAACGCCGGCCAGAATCACAGAGCCGGCCGTGGGCGCCTCGACGTGCGCATCAGGCAGCCACGTGTGGAAGGGAAACATCGGCACCTTGATCGCAAAGCCCAGAAAGAACGCCCAGAACACCCATTTCTGCATCGTGAGCGGGATGCTCATGCGGGTGAGTTCCTGGATGTCGAAGGTATACGTTCCGAACTGGCTATAGTAGTGATAGTACAGGGTCAGGATGCCGAGCAGCATCAGCACCGACCCGAACAGGGTGTACAGAAAAAACTTGATAGCGGCGTAGAGTTTCCGCGGACCGCCCCACACGCCGATGATGAAGTACATCGGCACCAGCATCACTTCCCAGAAGACGTAAAACAGGAAGAAATCAAGCGCCATAAAGACGCCCAGCATGCCGGTTTGCAGCAGCAGGAAAAAGGCGTAATACTCTTTCACGCGATCCTGGATCGCCGACCACGAAGAGAGCACCGAGATAAAGCCCACCAGGGTCGTCAGCAAAATCAGCAGCAGGCTGATGCCGTCAATGCCCAGAGCATAATGCGCGCCGATGGACGGAATCCAGTTGGCCCGCTCGACAAACTGGTAGTCGGCGTTCGACCGGTCATACATCCACCAGAGCGGGACAGACAGGATAAATCCGAGAAACAGCACCAGGTTCGCCCAGACGCGGATGGCCGTCTTGTTCTCCTTCGGAATCAGCAGAAGAATGAACATGCCCGCCAGTGGCGTAAACAACAGAATGCTCAAGTAATGTTGTTGCATATCAAATCGCGGTCATGGCCGCCGGCATTGCGCCGCTTCCGAGCCGCCTCGCACGAGAGGTCTACGTTTTAATGCAGAGCCTTCCTCCCGAGAGAACTCCTATCTCCACAGGTAATACCCCAGGAACAGCGCCATGCCGATCACAATAAACAGCGCGTAGCTCTGCACCAGGCCGGTTTGCAGAATGCGCACGGGGTATGACGCCAGCTTCACCAGGAACGAGCCCAGCCGCACCGAGCCGTCGATAACCCAGGTGTCCCACCACATGGACACGCGCGAGGTAAACCGGGTCAGCCAACCCGCTCCATTCACTCCGCCGTCCACGACCGCCGCGTCAAAGCGGCTCAGCAGCGCTCCGCCGCCCTTCGCCAGCCCATCTACAAACAAGGCGTTGTAAATCTCGTCCACGTAATACTTGTTGTAAAGAAGAACGTGGATCGGCTTGAGCCGGCGCTCCATCCCATCGGCCAGCTCCGGTTTGTGGTGATACATGCGCCGCGCCAGGAAAATGCCCCCGAGCGCGAACACCACGGATATAGTCATCAAATACCATTCATCTGCGGTCGAGTGGCTCTCGGCAGCAGCCGCAATGGCTTCCGGCCGGTCTGCGAACACGGGAGCCAGCCAGTGCTCCAGCTTCGGCCAGGACTCCGGAAAATGCCAAGCATTGGGAATGCCGACCCAACCGGCCACGATGCTGCCGGCTGCCAGCACGGCCAAAGGCAGCGTCATTGTCCTCGGCGACTCGTGCACATGATGCGCGGCCTCGGGCGCGACGTGGGACCGCCCGTAAAAAGTCATGTGGATCAGCCGCCACATGTAAAACGCCGTGAAGCCGGCGGTGATTAATCCCATGATGTATAGGAAACGATGGGCGCCGTTTTCCGACGTCCAGGTCTGCCATAAGATCTCGTCTTTGGAGAAGAAACCAGCAAAGCCGGGGATGCCCGAAATCGCCAGCGCCGCGATGAACATGGTCCGGAAAGTCACCGGCAGCTTGTCTCTCAGATCGCCCATGCGCCGCATATCCTGCTCGCCGGAGAGGGCGTGAATCACCGACCCGGATCCGAGGAACAGCAGCGCTTTGAAGAAAGCGTGCGTATACAGGTGAAAAACGCCGACCCAGAAAGCGCCCACGCCGCAGGCCAGAAACATGTACCCGAGCTGGCTCACGGTCGAGTAGGCCAGCACCTTCTTGATATCGGTCTGGACCAGGGCGATGGAGGCGGCGAAAATCGCGGTGGCTGCGCCGATAATCGCCACCAGGTGCATCGTGTCAGGCGCGAGCACGTAAAGCGCGTTCGAGCGCGCCACCATATAAACCCCGGCTGTGACCATCGTGGCGGCGTGGATCAGCGCCGAGACGGGCGTCGGGCCTTCCATCGCATCCGGGAGCCATACATACAAAGGGATCTGAGCCGATTTCCCGGTCGCTCCGATAAACAGGCACAGGGCAATCAGGTTGAAGTAGCGCTCCGAGCCGGGGTGATACGTGGCGTGCCGCAGAATATCAGTGACTTGGGTAAACTGCACGGTGCCTAGCGTGGCGAACATGAGCAGCATGCCGATGACGAACGCCGCATCGCCAATCCGGTTCACGATAAACGCCTTGTTGGCGGCGTCGCTGGCCGTTTTGCGCAGCGTGTAGAAGCCGATGAGCAAGTAGCTGCATAGACCCACTCCCTCCCAGCCCACGAACAGCATCACGTAGTTGTTCGCCAGAACCAGCGTGAGCATGAAGAAGACGAACAGGTTCAGGTAGCCGAAGAAACGGTAAAAGCCCCCGTCATGCGCCATGTAGCCGATGGAGTAGACGTGGATCAGAAATCCGATGCCGGTGACCACCAGGATCATCACCGAGCTCAGCGGATCTAGCAGAAAGCCCCACGGAGCCTGGAACGCGCCGACGCCGGTGATCCACGGGGCCAGCAGCACCTCCGCGTGCCGCTCTGCGGCCGGCAAGGCCGCCAGATCGAGCACCGCCTTGAGGGAGAACAAAAACGCGATCAGCACCATTCCGGGGCAGAGGATCCGGATCACGCTCCGGCCGCTGCTCTCGTGGTGTCCATGCTCCCGGTGATCAAGAGCGTCGTGTTGGCGGCCCCACTCCGGCTGCGGGTCGAGCTTGCGGCCGAACAGCAGCATTGCCGCCGCGCCGAACAGCGGAAACAGCGGAATCAACCAGATGTGCTGGAGGAAAAAGCTGGTTTCGGCCCCGTTCACCATTTCAGGATGTCCACCTCGTCGGCGTTGACCGTTTCCTTGTTGCGGAACAGGGCGATCAGGATGCCCAGCCCGACCGCGGCTTCCGCCGCCGCGTCGGTGATGACGAAAATTGAAAAAACCTGGCCGTTGATGTTGCCAAGATATTTCGAGAAGGCGACCAGGTTTACATTCACCGCATTCAGGATCAGCTCGATCGACATCAGAATCACAACAATGCTGCGCCGCGTGAGCACCCCAATGGCGCCCACGGCCAGCAGGGCCGCGCTCAAAAAGATGTAATGAACCACAGTGATCGGGTGCATGACAATCCTAAATGCGCTTCTTGGCCATCACCACCGCCCCGATAATCGCCACCAGCAGTAGAATCGAGGCCAGCTCGAACGGCAGCAAGTACTGGGAAAAGAGCGTCCGGCTGATCTGCTCCGAGTTGCCCAAACCTTGCACCGTAAAGCCGCCGCCGGGTTCTCCCAGCCGGAACTGGCCGGAGCCCGCTTTGACAAAAAGGAGAGTCTGTACTAGCAGCGCCGCGATGCAGGCCAGAGCGATCCATCTCTGCCCGGTGAACGGCTTCTGCCTGGATTCCTGCCCCAAATTCACCAGCATGATCACGAACAGGAACAAGACCATAATTCCGCCCACGTAAAGAATCACCTGCACGCCGGCCAGAAACTCCGCTCCCTGCAAAAGATACAGGCCCGCCACTCCCAGAAGGCTGGTGATCAGCCAGATGGCGCTGTGCACCGTATTGCGGCGGGTGATGGTCAGAATGCCGCCGCCCAGCGCCAGCAGCGCGAATACATAAAACAGAAAAGTGTCGATCATAAAAACAACCGGCAAGGGGCCAGGCGCCGGCTCTCGCCGTTAATGCGTATACTGCTTTGGCCGCGGCCCCTCTTCCAGCATTTGGCGATCCCAGATTTGCCCCTCGCGGGTGTAGGTGGCAAGCTCGAAATCCTGCGTCAATTCCAGCGCGTCCACCGGGCAGGCGTCCTCACACAGCCCGCAGAACATGCACCGCGACGTATCGTAAGTAAACGTAGTCAGCTCCTTGCGCCGCGTCTCCTCATTGCGCTCGCTGGTCACCACAATCAGGTGCTCGGGACAGGCCAGGGCGCACAGATTGCACGCGATGCAAAGCGTCTCTCCAGTGTCGGGATTGATGTTCAGCCGCGGCGCCCCCCGATAACGTTCGGCGACCTTGGGGCGCTCGGCCGGATACTGCTCGGTGTAAATGTATTCCGGCTTCTGGTTGCGAAAAGTCACCCAAAGCCCTTCGAGCAGATCGACCAGAAAAATCGTTCGCAGGAATTTCTTCATACACTTAATTCTACCCTGCGCATCGCCCTCACCGCTGAGCCAGCAGCAGCACCACGCCGTTGACAATCAGCGAACCGAGGCCGATCGGAATCATATACCGCCAGCCTACCCGCATGAGCTGATCGTAGCGGTATCTTGGAAACGTGCCCCGGTACCAAATGAAGCAGTACAGGATAACCGATACCTTGAACAAAAACCAGAACACGCCGATAATCGCCTGGTTCACCGCCGGCGCAAGAAACGCCGCCGCTAGGACGAACATGGCGCCAGCCAGGGCCGCCATGATGGCCTTATCTACAGCAAGAGACCGCCGCATCACGCCGATCGCGCAGCCGAAGCCGATGAGTCCGAATAGAAGAGCCGGAAAACCGAAATCCAGCGGATAGTGCAGCGCCGCGATGCTCGGAAAAGGCCTCAGCCAGCCGCCCAGAAACAGTGTCACGGCGATCGACGAAACGACGAACATGTTCGCGTATTCCGCCAGAAAATACAACGACCAGCGGAATCCGCTGTACTCGGTGTGAAAACCGGCCACCAGCTCGGACTCGGCCTCGGGCAAATCGAACGGCGCGCGATTTGTTTCCGCCACCGCCGCGATAGAATAGGTGACGAAAGGAACCAGCATGAGGCCGTAATTCGCAAAGGCAAACCAGATGTGCCGCTCCTGCTGCGCCTGGATAATTTTCTCCATGCTCAGCGTGCCCGCCACCATCAGCCCCGAAACGATGGCAAACCCCATCGCAACCTCGTAGCTGACCATTTGGGCCGCCGACCGCAGCGATCCCAGCAGCGAATAATGGCTGTTAGAGGCCCAGCCGCCGAGAATAATTCCCAATATCCCGACCGAGGAAAAAGCCAGGATCACCAGCAGGCCGATGTTGACGTCGGCCACATGCAGCCCCGGCCCGAGCGGCAGCACGGAAAACGCCGCCAGCGCCGTCACGGTTGAGAGCACCGGCGCCAGCCAGAAAATCCAGCGGTCCGCGGCCGAGGGGATAATATCTTCTTTGAGGAGCAGTTTGACCGCGTCCGCCAGAGGCTGCAAGAAGCCGTACGGGCCGACGCGCATCGGCCCCAGCCGCACCTGAAAATCAGCGAGCACTTTGCGCTCGGCCAGCACAATATAACCGGCCACCAGGGGGAAAACCAGAATGATCACCGCTGTAAGGATGAGCGGCTTGAGATAAATCTGAAGAAGCGCTGCGGTTTCCGGCATGGTTGCTTTCCGCTTAGCGGTCCACCTCGCCCAAAACGATATCGATCGTGCCGATGATGGCCACCACGTCCGCGATGAGTGAGCCGCGGCACATGCGGTCCAGCGCCTGCAAGTTCACGAAGGACGGCGGCCGGACGCGCACGCGATACGGCTGCGTCGAGTTGTCGCTCACGATAAAATAGCCGAGCTCGCCCTTGGGCGCCTCAATCGAGACGTAGCACTCCCCGGTGGGCGGCTTCAGCACCTTGCCTACTTTGCCCATAATCGGCCCGGTCGGCAGGCCCTCAACGGCCTGGCGGATGATGCGCACCGACTGCCGCATCTCTTGCATGCGCACGATATACCGGTCGTAGGTGTCCGCATTCTGCCCGACCGGAATTTCAAAATCGTATTTTTCATAGCCGGAGTAAGGCTGCGCCTTGCGCAAATCCCACGGCACGCCCGCGGCCCGCAGAACCGGGCCCGTCACGCCATACTCCTTGCACTGTTCCGCCGTGAGAACGCCGACGCCTTTCGTGCGCCCGACCCAGATACGGTTTCCGGTGAGCAGCTCCTCGTACTCATCGATCTTGGCCGGGAACATGTCGCAGAAAGCCAGCACATCCTTCTCAAAGGTGTCGTAGGTTTCGTACTGCAAGCCGCCGATGCGGAAGGCGTGCGTGGTGAGCCGGGCGCCGCAGTAATTCTCGAAAATCTTCAGCGCTTCTTCCCGCTCGCGGAAGGTGTAGAAGACCGGCGTAATGGCGCCGATATCCAGGGCGTGCGTGCCGAGCCAGAGCAAATGGCTGGTGATCCTGTTCAACTCGGTCAGAATCACCCGCACCGCCTGCGCCCGCGGCGGAACTTCGATCTTCATCAGCTTCTCGACGGCCAGGCAATAGCCGAGACCGTTTGAAACCGCCGCCACATAATCCATGCGGTCCACATAGGGCGCGAACTGGACGTAGGTGCGGTTTTCGGCGATCTTTTCCACGCCGCGATGCAGGTAGCCGATGACACAGTCGCAGCCGAGCACCTTTTCGCCGTCCAGCTTCAATATGACCCGCAGCACCCCGTGCGTCGAGGGATGCTGCGGCCCCATGTTCAAAACCAGCTCATTCGCGTCTAGGAAAGTGGTTTCCGGCATAAACGGTTGCCAGCCGTCGGCTTTCAGGCGCCAGCTTTCAGCGCGACCTTGCGGCCGCCTGTGGCCTTTGCTGAGGGCTGATAGCCGACCGCCGGCGGCTTCTCCTCACTGCCCGCTTTCGATCTGCAAATTCTCCTGTACCCACCGGACGTCCTGCTGAATAATCCCGTACTCCTTGCGCAATGGGTGGCCCTGCCATTCCTCAGGCAGCAGAATCCGTTTCAGGTTCGGATGGCCTTCAAAAACGATTCCGAACATATCGTAGACCTCGCGCTCCAGCCAGTCGGCGCCCAGGTACACTGTCGTCGCCGTGGGGACCTTTTCTCCATCCGCCACGAAAGTCTTGACCCGGATCCGCTCATTGTGCGGTGGAAAACGATAAAGAATGTAGACCAGATCGAATCGCTTTTCCCGCTTGGGGTAATCGACAGCCGTAATATCTACCAGATATTCAAACTCTTCCTCGACTTTCAGAAATTCGAGGATCGGCACCACAGCCGGCAAATCCGCGATCAGGAAATTCTGGTCCAGATAGGTAGAGAACTCTCGGATGCTCTCTCCGAACCGGCTCTTCAATTTTTCGGTGAGCGGGCTTTGCCAGGGACTAGCCGCCATTGCAGGCGGGGGTTTGGGCGGAGCATGCCCCGCCGGCTTTTGCTCTTCTGCCATGTTTCAGTAGGGACCGGCCATCCAGTGAGTGAACTCCATAGCTGTAACACAGCAGCAACGTGCTGTCAAATTCCGCCGGACTCGCGGCAGCGGGAGCGCTCTCTCCTTTGAGTGCCCTACTGCCTCCTTGAAACTGGATGCGCGAGCGCCGGACCAAGTTCAATCGGCATCAAGCGGCCGGAGCAGCGGACCGGGACCCCGGCACTTTCTACGCGGCGGAGGAGAAAAAGAGTACATGCCGGCAACCGTCAGACAAACGAACGCGCTGCTCTGGATTGATTTTGCGAAAGATGGGGCGATTCTTTTCGGCATCGTGTGTTGGCATACGATTTGCTCGACGATGCTGCCCGCATCCCCAGCTCACTCGCCTCCAATACAAACTCGCGGGGCATTTTGCGATGGTCATTGGGCCTCGATGCTATAGCGCTCGCAGCACCTTCACGCAGAATCGGCCGGCCCCTAGCAAAGACCTGAGCAAAGAAGGAAAAAACGACGACGAAATGATAAGGAAGCGCTGCATCTGGCGATCGCCGGGGCAAACAACTAAAGTCACGTTTGGCTAGACCGCAGAGGTATTCCCGCCAGGCTCCAGCGGGCGGCGAAAAGGGCCGCAGACGCCAGCGCGCGGAGGTGAAGACTGCCATCGCTGCGTTGCAGAAAAATCCTGAAAAAGCGGACCACTACCGCCGCACAACCCGACACCCCCAGTTACACCCCCGGCGTTCCCGCGCTCACAGCGCTGCGATATGATGATTGATACTATGCGATCTGCTTTTTTCGCTATCCCGGCATTCTTGGCGCTGCCGCTGCTCTGCCTCGCTCAGACGCCTCCTTCGATCTCGGATGGCGACCCGATCGCCACTATCGGCGGCCAGCCTGTTTACGAGCGGGACCTGGCGCCCTTGATCGCCCCACAGCTCCGTCAGTTGCGTAATCAGGAATACCAAATCAAGAGCCGCGCCCTTGATAATCTCATCGGACAGCGCGTGCTGGAAACCGAGGCCAAGAAGCGAGGCCTGACGGCCGACAAGCTCCTCGAGCAGGAAGTGGATTCTAAAATCGGCGAGCCCACGGAAGGCGAAATCGAGGGATATTATCTGGCGCAAAGGGAGCGCATCGGCCGCCCGTTGGCCGAGGTCCATTCGCAAGTGGAGCAGGCGGTGAAGGAAGCGAAACTGCAAAAAGCCCGCCAGGATTACATGAACGCCTTGCGGGAGAAAGCCGGAGTAGAGATCCTGTTGCGTCCGCTGAAGACCGAAGTGGCTTACGATCCGGCGCGGGTGAAAGGCGACCCTAGCGCTCCGATCACCATTGTCGAATTTTCCGATTTCCAATGCCCGTTCTGCCGCCGCGTCGAGCCCACCTTGACCGAACTGCTGGCCAAGTACAAGGGCCGGGTGAAGCTGGCGTACCGCGATTTCCCGCTGCGCGAGGCGCACCCTCAAGCGGAGATTGCCGCCGAAGGGGCCCGCTGCGCCGGCGACCAGGGCAAATTCTGGGAATTTCACGACGTTCTTTTTTCCAATCCGTCAAAGCTGGATGAGAATAGTCTTGTCGAGCACGCACGCGCCCTCGGCCTCGACGAGAAGCAGTTCCGGACCTGTTTGAGCAGCGGAAAATTCAAGAATCAAGTCGAAGCCGACCTCCAGGACGGGGCCAGGGCTGGCGTCGCCGGCACCCCTGGCTTCTTCATCAACGGCGCCAGCCTCGAAGGCGCGCAGCCGCTGGCTGCCTTCGAGAAGATCATCGAAAGCGAACTGGCCGCCGGCGGCCGGCGCCCCTGATCCCGCGCGCCGCAATGTTCTGTTGTCTTCGCAATTATCAGTGCTGTGTTTGTCTTGTGCCGCAATGATTCGGGCGCGCTCCCTCGGGCGGGAAGGGAGAAAACGTCGGACCTCCGAGAAGGGCGGATTCGAACGCCGCCCGGCTCCCATGCTACGCATCGGCATTCACACTTCGATCGCTTCTTCTCTGGCCAGCGCAGCCGAGAAGGCGGCGGCGCTCGGCTGCAACACATTCCAGATTTTTTCCGCCAGCCCGCGCATGTGGCGCGGCTCGAAGCTGGATCCGGCTGAAGTCCGGCTCTTCCGGGAAGCCCGTGAAAAACACGATCTATTTCCCTTGGTCATTCACGACAATTACCTGATCAACCTGCCTTCCGCCGACCCGGTAGTGCGGGAGCGTTCGATTGAGGCCTTTCGCGCGGAGATGCAGCGGGCGATGGCCCTCGGCGCGGAATATCTCGTCGCCCATCCGGGGAGCTATCGAGGGCAAACGCCGGAGCAGGCCATCCAGGTGTTCGCCGGGTCTTTGGCCGCCGCTGCCCGCGGGCTGCGCTGCGACGGGCTTTCCGTACTGATCGAGAATACGGCCGGGGGCGGCTGCGCCCTGGGCAGCGAGCCGGCCGAATTACTCGAACTGCGGCGGCTCGCCTCCGAGCGCGTGGATTTTCCTATTGGTTTTTGCATCGATACGGCGCATTGCTTCGCGGCCGGACTCGATTTTTTCGCGGTCCTCCAAGCTGTTGGCCTTGAGGCCGTGCAGGTGATCCACTGCAACGATTCGCGCTCCGGTTTCGGTTCCCGCCTCGACCGGCACGAACACATTGGCAAAGGCGGCATCGGCCTGGAGGGCTTTCGGCGCATCCTTAGCGACCGCCGGCTGCGCAGAAAAGCCTTCATTCTCGAAACTCCGGTTGAAAAGCCCGGCGACGACCGGCGGAATGTCCGCGTGTTGAAAGCTCTGGCAAAAACCCGATAAGCTAGGTTGCGAGCCGCGGGATGCGGATCGAGGGAGAGCTTCGCGGCGGCGATCGGCTTCTCGCAAAAACCTTTTTGAAATGGAATACAACCACAAGACAATCGAAGAAAAGTGGCAGGCCCGCTGGGAACAGGCGGATCTTTTCCGGGCGGAGACCGATCCTTCGCGCGAGAAATATTACGTTCTCGAAATGCTCCCGTATCCGAGCGGCACCCTGCACATGGGCCACATCCGCAACTACTCGATCGGCGACGCTCTGGCCCGCTACAAGTGGATGCGCGGCTACTCCGTACTCCATCCGATGGGGTGGGACGCATTCGGCCTGCCCGCTGAGAACGCCGCCATCAAGAACAACCGCCCGCCTCGGGAATATACGCTCTCCAACATCGCCCATATGAAGCGCCAGCACCGGCGCTTCGGCTTCAGTTACGACTGGTCGCGCGAGGTTTCGACTTGCGAGCCGGAATATTACCGCTGGAACCAGTGGTTTTTTCTGAAGATGCTCGAGCGCGGCATCGCTTACCGCAAGCACGCCCGGGTGAATTGGTGTCCGAAGTGCAACACGGTGCTGGCGAACGAGCAGGTCGTGAATGGCTGTTGCTGGCGCCACGAAGATACGCCCGTCGAGCAGCGGGCGCTCGAACAGTGGTTCTTTAAGATCACCGACTACGCCGAGCAACTCCTTGCGGATATGGCCGAGCTCGAGCGAGGCTGGCCGGAGCGCGTGTTGACCATGCAGCGCAACTGGATCGGCCGCTCGGAGGGCGCGCGGATCGACTTCCGCCTCGATGCATCCGGGGAAGAAGGGGCCGGTGAAACGATTACGGTCTTTACCACTCGCATCGACACGATCTACGGCGCGACCTGCGTGATTCTCGCTCCCGAGCACCCGCTGATGGCGAAGCTGACAGCCGGAAGGCCCGATCTTCAGGCCGCCGCAGCGCGTCTCGCGGAGTCACGGCAAGGCCGCGATCCCGCGGATCTGGTCAAAGAAGGTTTCTTTCTCGAGCGCTTCGCTCTGAATCCGTTCAACGGGGAGCGCCTGCCGGTCTGGAGCGCCAATTTCGTCCTGATGGAATACGGAACTGGCGCCATCATGGCCGTACCCGCTCATGACGAGCGCGATTTCGAGTTTTGCACGAAGTACGGCATTCCGGTTCGCACCGTCATCGTTCCCGCCGAAGGGCAAGAGGCCCCGGCCGCCGGGGCATTTACCGAGGACGGCGTTCTCGTCAATTCCGGGCCGTTCAGCGGCCTAAGCAGCGCCGAAGCGCGCCGGAAGATGACGGCTTACGGCCGGGAGCATTGCTTCGCCGAACCTGCCGTTACATATCGCCTTCGCGATTGGGGCGTTTCGCGCCAGCGCTACTGGGGCACCCCGATTCCTGTCATCTATTGCCGGCAGTGTGGTGTGGTCCCCGTTCCGGAAGAGCAACTCCCGGTGCTGCTGCCTCTGAATGTGCAGATCACGGGCATGGGAGGCTCGCCACTGCGTTCCGTGCCCGAGTTTCTGAACGTGAAGTGCCCCCGCTGTGGAGGCCCCGCGGAACGCGAAACGGATACCATGGATACATTCGTCGATTCCTCCTGGTATTTCTACCGCTATTGCGATCCACACAACAGCCGGCGGCCCTTCGATTCCGAGAAGATCCGTTACTGGTTTCCAATCGACCAGTACATCGGCGGCGTCGAGCACGCCATTCTGCATTTGATCTACTCCCGCTTTTTCACCAAGGTGATGCGGGATCTGGGGCTGGTCCAGCACAGCGAACCGGTGAAGCGCCTGTTCACGCAGGGCATGGTCATCCGCGAAGGCGCCAAAATGTCCAAGAACAAGGGGAACGTGGTCGATCCGGAGACCATCGTCAATCAATACGGCGCGGACACGGCCCGCCTGTTTTCCCTCTTCGCCGCGCCGCCGGAGAAAGATCTCGATTGGAACGACGCCGGGGTCGAGGGCATGTACCGTTTCCTGGGCCGCGTGTTCCGGTTCGTAACGCGCGAAGATCGCCCGCAGCCGCGCGCCGGCGAGGGACCCGCCGACCGCGAGGTGCTGCGCAAGCTGCATCAGACTATCCGCAAAGTCACGGAAGATTTCGAGACTCGCTGGCATTTTAATACCTCAATCGCCGCCATAATGGAACTGGTGAATGAGCTATACCAGCACGAGGCGAACCTCTCGGCGGCCGCCCTCAATCAAGCTCTTCCAGCTCTGGTGCTTCTGCTTGCGCCATTCGCTCCTTACGCGGCTGAAGAGCTTTGGTTTCGCCTCGGGCGGCGGGGCCCGGTGCTGCGCGCGCCGTGGCCTGAGTTTGACCCGGCCTTGGCCGCCGAAGAGGAAGCAGAGATCGTGCTGCAAGTAAACGGGAAGGTCCGGAGCCGCCTCGTGGCGCCGCGGCAGACCCCCAAAGAGCAGCTCGAAAAACTCGCTTTGGCTGACCCGAAACTTCAGGCCCATCTGGCCGGCAAGCGCATCGTCAAAATCGTTTCGGTCCCCGACAAGCTGGTGAATGTCGTGGTGCATTGAAGGCAGGCTTTGCTTGCCGCTTCAGGATTGTAGCCCGATTGCGGCTTTCGAAGGCTTCGCGGTGGAATCTCACGGCGCGCTGTCTGCGTAATGGGCCCCCGGCGTGTTGCCTCTGTGCTACAAAGAGGGCTATGAAATTCCGGATTGCGCTAGGGTGGCTCCTGCTCGCAAGCCTGGCGGGCGCAGAGGACGCCCGGCTCCGCGGCGGGAATTTGCTGGGATGCGAGACGTACAGCTTCCGATCGCTGATTCGCGCCGGCAAGCTCGACCCACTCACCGTACCGGAGCTTTATAGGAAGTTGGGCATCCGGGGCATTTCTTACAACGACATCTTTTTCAAGAGCTTCGATGACGACTACGTGGATCGCGTCAAAGCCGCGGCAAAAAAGGCCAACCGAACCATCTTCTGCTTCGTCATGGAAGGCAACCTCGTCAGCGCGGGCGAGGAGCAGCGCCGAAGGCAGATTGAAATCGACAAACAAAAGCTGCGTGTGGCTCGCCGGCTGGGTGCGCCGCTGGTGCGGGTGAATATTGGAAATCCAGGCCGGCAGGAAAACGCCAGTGACGCCATGGTCGTGGAGCGGGCTGTTGCGGCATTCAAAGAACTGCTGCCGCTGGCGCAGCAGCTCGGGATTCGAATGTCCATCGAAAATCACGGCGGCCTTTCCGGCAAGGCCGAGAACATTGTCCAGATCATCCAACAAACGGACGCGAAGTGGGTAGGAGCTCTGCTCGACTTCGGCAACACCCCGCCCGCGTCGCGCTACCAAGATGCGGCCCAAATGGCGCCGTATGCCTTGACAACGCACGTCAAGAACGGAGAGGGCGACATCGTAGACGTGGACATTCCCCGCCTGCTCGAAATCCTCAAGAAGAACCGCTACAAGGGGCCGATCTCTATAGAATACGAGCTGAACGGAGACCCGGTTCAGGGCGTGCAAGAGCTGAAGGCAGTGATCCTGAAAAACTGGTAAGGGCGGGGTTGCTGGCTAAACCGCCCCGAGATTTTCCCTTGACGCGTCCACATCCTCGGCCTGGGACAAGCCGCCGCGTGTCACCGCCGGACAGACGCTTCTCCCCAGGACCGTTCGCGGGCGGGCAGGAACTCGTCTCCCGGCTGCCAGCTCGGGAGCTGCGGCAGATTCGCGATTGCGGCGCCCAGGCGGAAGCCGAATCGCGCCAGTTCAGCCAGTCCAGAGAAATCCCAATTCGGGTCGAATTCGTCGGACGGCTGGTGATAGTGCTTGTCGTTGTATTCGTCAAACGCTTTTTGGCCCCATCCCGGCGGCTTCCCGATAAAATCGCTGCCGACATCAAGCGAAAAGGCCGGGATGCCCACCCGGGCAAGGCTGAAGTGATCGGACCGGTAGTAATGCCCCTGCTCAGGATGCGGGTCCGGCTCGATCTTCAAGTCAAAAGCTTTCGCTGTCTGCTCGACCAGCCCTTTCAACGTCGTGCGTTCGTAGCCGCCAAGGCTGATGTCCATCGTCCTCCCGAAAGGAAAGATGCCATCGTAGTTCAAACCGGCCGCAATCTTGCCGGCGGGAATCGGCGGATGCTCACCCAGATATTGGGATCCAAGCAAGCCGCCTTCTTCTGCGCCGACCGAGGCGAACAGGATCGAGCGGGCGGGCTTTGGATTCCGATGCGCAAAGGCGCGGGCGGTTTCGAGCAAAATGCCGCAGCCAGTCGCATTATCGACCGCTCCGTTGTAAATGTTGTCGCCGTTGACGGCGGGTCCGATGCCGAGGTGGTCCCAATGCGCAGTGTAGAGAACCGCCTCATGCTTCAACTTCGGATCGCTGCCGGGCAGCTTTGCTACCACGTTGCGGGTGTCCATCGGCGAAACATCACTGACAATCCGGCCGCGGATGCGGATGTTCAGGGCAACGGGCTGAAAGCTCCGCGTCTCCGCTAGCCGGAGCATTTCGGTTGCGGTCTTGCCGATCGATCGGAAAATCTGGTTCCCAATCTCTTCGGTCACCCAACCGGCGAAGGCCAAGGCCTGCTGGTTCGGTCCGAGCTTCACGTAAGGCTCCTTGCCGCTCCAGGAGTTCCGCACCACCTGCCATCCATATCCCGCTGTCTTATCCGTATGCACGATCAGGCAAGCCAGGGCGCCGCGGCGCGCGGCTTCCTCGTACTTGTAAGTCCAGCGCCCGTAATAAGTGAGCGCCGGCCCGCCGAAAAATTTTGGGTCCGTTGAAGGCGGCTCATTGGTGAAAAGCACGACAACCTTGCCCTTCACGTCGGTGTTCTTGTAGTCGTCCCATTGAAATTCCGGAGCGCTGATCCCGTGGCCCACGAAGATCGCCGGCGCGTCAAGAGCCAGGTCCTTCTGCTGGCGCTGGTTGACGCCCACATAATCCACCAGCAGCCGCAGGGCGTGATGATTCCAGCTCAAGGTTGACGAAGGCAGCGTTTGCACTCCCACCAGAGGAACGCGCTGAAAGTAGGCGCCGTCGTCGCCGGCCGGCTCGAGCCCGAGCAGCCGGAACTGTGTCGCAATATAAGCGGAGGCGAGCATGCCGCCCCGGCTCGCGGTTCCGCGGCCTTCCAGCAGATCGTCGGAGAGAAACTGCGTGTGCGCTGCGATGCGGGCGGCGGAGATCTCCGGTTCCGGCGCGGGCGCGGGAGCATGACGGCAGCCCGATAACAGACCCAGAAACGCAGCAACGAACGCCAGGCGCATATTGAAAAGAGTAGCACGGCTATAATGGCTGTCAGCCGCGGGCCGCGACAAAATGGGTCCGCGGATTTTCGTATTCACTTCTCATGTGTGGAATCGCCGGCTACTGCGGGCCCGCCCGCCGCTTCAATCAGGAAAAGCTGGAGCTGATGCTGCGGGCCATCGAGCATCGCGGCCCGGATGACGCCGGCATATTCCGCGCCGATTTGCCAGAGCAAGACCTCAGTGTTTGGCTGGGAAGCCGCCGGCTGGCAATCCAGGACCTTTCGCCCGCCGGCCGCCAACCCATGACCGACGCAGCGACCGGCAGCGCCATCGCCTTCAACGGTGAACTTTACAACTTTCGAGATCTGCGCTCGGAGCTGGAGCAAGCGGGATGCCGCTTCTGTTCACGGTGCGACACGGAGGTGGCCCTACGCTCCTGGTGCGCTGGCGGAATCGGTTCCGTCGCGCAGTGGAGAGGAATGTTCGGGGCCGCGGTCTGGGACGCGCCGTCACAGGCTCTCTGGCTGCTCCGCGATCCCTGGGGCATCAAGCCGCTGTACTACCGGCGGGATGGCGAATCCCTGGCCTTTTGCTCCGAAATCCGGGGCTTGCTCGCGGCGGACCTCGCGCCCCGCGAACTGAGCCGGCGGGGCGTGGAAGACTTCCTGCAATTCGGCGCGCCCCAGGACCCGGTGACCATCCTTCGCGGCGTCTATGCCCTGCTGCCCGGCCACGCGCTCTGCTGGTCGCGAGGCCGTACGGAAATCCGGCGTTATGCGGCCCGGCCCAGTCCGATCCAGGGAGGCCCGGAAGCCATCGAGCCGATGCTCCGGAAAATCGTCCGCCAACAGCTCATCTCCGATGTCCCGGCGGTGGTGTTCTTGAGCGGCGGGGCGGACTCCAGCGTCATAGCTCTTTTAGCGCGCGAGGAAGCGGGAGCGGACATGCATACGATGACAGTCATTTTCGACGAAAACAGTTATTCCGAGCGCGATTTCGCCCGGCGCGTCGCTGCTCATGCGGGCACGCGCCACCACGAGGTTCCGCTCAGCGCCGGCGACGCCTGTTGCCAGGCGCTCGAGGCGATCTCCCGCATGGATCAGCCGTCGGTGGATGGCGTGAACACATATGTCATCAGCGCCGCTGCAAAACGCAGCGGCTTCACCGTGGCCTTGAGCGGCGTCGGCGGCGATGAATTCTTCGGGGGCTACAGCACGTTCCGCCGGACGGCGCTGCTCGAAAAGCTGGGACGGATAGCCGGGCGGATGCCGGCTCTGGCGGGTTTTGCCAGCCATGTCCTCACCAGACACGGCACAGCCGGCGCTCAAAAACTTGGCGTCTATTTGACCCAACCTTCGCAGCACCCGTACTTCTTGCAGCGGACGTTGTTTTTCCCCGCTCAGATCGGGGAGATCTGCGCTTGCGGAGCACGCGAGACCGAAGCCGATTGCCTCGCCGGAGAACGGCTGCAAAATATCCTCGACGAGGCCGGCGCCCTGGACCGGCTGAACCAGGTATCCCTGCTCGAAGCCAGGACGTATATGGCCAATACCCTGTTGCGCGACAGCGATCAAATGAGTATGGCGCATTCGCTCGAATTGCGGGTTCCATTCGCCGATCATTTGCTTGCCGCGTTCCTTTTGGGAATACCCGGCGAAAAAAAAGGATTCCATCGCGCCGGCAAGCTTTGGCTGCGCCAGGCCTTCGGCAATCGTCTGCCGCCAGAGGTTTTCGAGAGGGAAAAAATGGGATTCACCCTCCCGTTCGCCGTCTGGTTAAAAGGACCGCTGGCCAAAGAAGTGAGTCAAACGCTCGACCGGAATCCCCATCGGATCTGGCGGCGAGACGCCGCCCTTCGGGTATGGAATGATTTTCTGCGCGGGCGAGCGGGATGGTCGCGCCCGTGGGCGCTCTACGTCCTCAGCCGCTGGGCGGAGAAAACCCTTCCTGTGTGAGCCTATGCGAATGTCGTCCCCGGGGGACCCAGGACGGGAATGAATCGGGCGATTAGGCCCATTTCTTCCCGAGGGCCTCGAGCCCCGCGCGGCCCAGATCGTCCGCCGTCATGGCCACACGCAACTCGATATCCGCATCAAACAGCAGAAACCAGGGTTCCGCTAACGCCGGAATCTGCGACGGATCGTTCACGTTGACAATCAAGGTGGCCCCGCGGTGGCCATCCTGTTCGGTAAAGTAGACAACCTCCGGCTTGACTTCATCGAGAACGCGCCGGATTTTGCTTCCCGCGCTGCCGTCCCTTATCGCCGTGTTGAACGGTTCGTGGGGGAATTTCACGTTCATGAGCATTCGCATAGGGCCTCCAGGAAGGGGATCACGGCTGATTCTATCGCGAAAAGCATCGCTCGCCTGTTCTTTTCTGCCTTGGCTTTTTCCTGGGCCTGGCCTGTGCTGCTCCTGTTCTCCGGCCACTCCCTGTCTGCCCCGCCTGTGGTAGAAATAGAGGTTCAACGCGGAGGGGGCGCGCTTCTATGACACGGCGGCTCACCACGGCCCAAGCGATCATTGAATTCCTGAAACATCAGTACGTTGAGCGGGACGGCACGGAACGGCAGTTCTTTGGCGGATGCTTCGGCATTTTCGGCCATGGCAACGTCGCCGGCATCGGCCAGGCCTTGCAGCAGAATCCCGATTTTCGCTTTTATCTGTGCCGCAACGAACAAGCGATGGTGCACACAGCCGCCGCCTTCGCCAAAATGAACAACCGGCTGCGGACGCTGGTCTGCACCACGTCGATCGGCCCCGGCGCCACGAACATGATCACGGGTGCGGCCGCAGCGACGGTGAACCGCATTCCCGTGCTGCTGCTCCCGGGCGATATCTTCGCGCGCCGCAACGTGGCGCCCGTTTTGCAGCAGCTCGAGTGCTCCGCCTCTCAAGACATTTCGGTCAATGATTGTTTCAAACCGGTTTCCCGTTATTGGGATCGCATCCAGCGCCCGGAGCAGATCATAACCGCCCTGCCCGAGGTCATGCGCGTGCTGACGTCTCCGGCCGACGCCGGCGCCTGCACGCTCGCCTTGCCCCAGGACGTCCAGGCCGAGGCGTTCGACTTCCCCGCCCGGCTGTTCGAAAAACGCGTCTGGCGCATCCAGCGCCCGCGGGGCGATGCGGAAACGCTGCGTCGCGCGGCCCAGTGGATCCGCTCCTCAAAACAGCCGCTCATCATTGCCGGCGGCGGTGTGACTTACTCGGAAGCCACCGACGCCCTCTCGCGTTTCGCCGCCCAGACCGGCATTCCAGTAGCAGAAACGCAGGCCGGCAAGGGCTCGCTCTGCCACGACCACGGCCAGGCGTTGGGGGCCATGGGCGTCACCGGCACGCCCGGCGCAAACATCGTCGCCCGCGAAGCCGACCTGGTGATCGGTATCGGCACGCGGTACAGCGATTTCACCAGCGCTTCCAAAACCGCGTTCCAGAATCCCGATGTTCGCTTCATCAATATCAACGTGTGCGAGTTTGACGCGTACAAGCATTGCGCGCTGCCCGTGATCGCTGACGCCCGTGCGGCGCTAGCCGAGCTCGGCCAGGCGCTCGAAGGCTACCGCGTTTCCGCAGACTACCGCGCCCGTATCGACCGGCTGCGCGCTGAGTGGGAAAAGGAAGTCGATCGCATTTACAGCGAGCGGCATGGCCCGCCGGTGAGTCAGGGGGCAGTGATCGGCGTGGTCAACCGGATCTCCGGACCCCGGGACGTGGTAGTCAGCGCGGCCGGAAGCCTTCCCGGCGATCTCCACAAGCTCTGGCGCACGCGCGACCCCAAAGGCTATCACCTCGAATACGGCTATTCGACCATGGGCTACGAGATCGCCGGCGGCTTGGGCGTCAAGATGGCCGACCCCAGCCGCGAAGTCTACGTGCTGGTCGGCGACGGCTCCTACCTCATGATGGCGCAGGAAATCGTCACTTCCATCCAAGAAGGCTACAAGCTGAACATCGTGGTGCTCGACAATCACGGCTTTTCGAGCATCGGCGGCTTGAGCCAGGCCTGCGGCAGCGGCGGTTTCGGCACCGAGTACCGGTATCGCGTAGATGGATCGAGCGGCGCGTCCCTCAGCGGCGAGCCCATCCCGGTGGATTTCGCCGCCAACGCCGCGAGCCTCGGCGCCCACGCGGTTCGGGCGCAAACTACGGATCAGTTGGCCGAAGAATTGGAGACCGCGCGGCGCCGCGACCGGACCACCGTCGTCGTGATCGAAACCGATATCAACGCCCGCGTCCCCGGCTATGAATCCTGGTGGGACGTTCCGATCGCCGAGGTTTCTGAAATGGAATCCGTCAAGGCCGCCCGCGCCGCTTACGAGCCGGCCAGACGCAAGGAGCGGTATTACTTATGACGCCCTCACCCTGGGTTTTCCGCTGCCGGCCGGCGCTCCGCCTTGGGCTTCGCCCCGCCGCATCGCCCTCTTGTAACAGGGAATCCTGATGGAAGTCACCGTCCTTGGCCGCGTCGGTTACGACCTCTATTCTGAAGAGCCGCACACGCCGCTGCCGCAGGCGCGGCGGTTTTCCCGCTATCTGGGCGGGTCGAGCGCCAATATGGCCGTCGGGTTGTCCCGCCTGGGCGCGGAGGTCGGCATTGTCGCCGCACTGGGCGATGACGCACTAAGCGATTTCTTGCGGGATTTTCTGCGCGCCGAGCGGGTGGATGTTTCCCGGGTGAAGACTGTTCCAGGCTATCTCCCGTCGCTTTGCCTGACCGAAGTTTCACCGCCCGATCGCTTCCCGCAGGTCTTCTATCGCCGCGATCCCGCCGATACCCAGCTCGACATCGACGCCGGCGACCTGGCTTATATCGCCTCCGGGCGCATGTTCATCACCAACGGAACGTCTTTATGCGCTTCGCCCTCGCGCGAATCCACCTATCGCGCTATGGAGCATGCCCGCGCGGCGGGCTGCCGCGTGGTGCTGGATGTCGATTACCGGGCAATGTCATGGACCAGGCCGGAGCACGCCGGGCTGGCCATTCGCCTGGCGCTGCCTTTCGTGGATGTGCTTATCGGCAACGATCTCGAGCTGAAGCTGGTCACCGGCGCTTCCGAACTCGACGATGCAGTAGCGGCCCTGCGAAAATCCCGGTTGCCCATGCTCGTATCCAAACTCGGATCGGCGGGCACCCGCGTGTATTGCGGAGATTCCTCGGTGTTCCTCGCCCCCTATTCGGTCGAGGTGGTCTCCACCATAGGCGCTGGAGACGGTTTCGCCTCGGGCTTCTTATATGCACTTCTAAGAGGTATGCCGGTCGAAGAATGCCTGCACTACGGCAACGCGGCGGCCGCGATCGTAGTCAGCCGCCTGAGCTGCTCCGAGGCCATGCCCACGCTGGCCGAAGTCGAGCAGCTCATTGAAGAACAGAAGGCCCGGCTGACCTTGCAGGCTTAAGCCTCGGCTCGGGGAACTGATTCCGACGAGAACGGTTCCTTGGCTTCCATCGCAGGCGTCAGGCTCAGCGATTTGCGAATCCGCGGAAGTTGGAAAACGCGAACCCTGGCCCCACAGCGGCCCAGGGGGGTTCTCATTGCCTGGTGAACGCAGCGGCGAGCCGCGTAAAGCGGGGGTTGCCCGTTCCGATACTCAAGATTAAGCGCACCGCCCGAATTTGACGTTCCCCGGTCCATCAGGTATTCTGGTTACTTCGATAGAGGCGCGGCGATCATGAGTAACCGCGGGCGCGTTCCGGCCGGAACCCCGGGCCCGCGGCGAAAGGGATAGCAGGGAGCCGCCGAAGCTGCTTGAGTTGTCCGGCCTCAAGCGGTTGGGGGAACGGGCTAATACCCTTCCACTGTCACCGAACGCCAGACAGGACCGGTGGAGCGCTATCGGAGAAGACGGCTGTATAGCCGGCTTCCCTGTTCGCCCTTCCCTCCTTCGCGTTCCCAATCATGCACCTCAATGAACTCACCCGCACCCTGATCGATATTGAGTCGATCACGGAGAATGAGAAGGCCGTCGGCGACTTTCTCTACGAATATCTGCGCCCTCTGGCCGCGCGCTTTGGCGGCGAACTGGAACGCATGGAGGTGGAGCCCGGCCGTTTTAACGTCTTCGCCTGCTGGGGCAAGCCGGAGATTGTGCTTTCGACGCACATGGATACTGTGCCTCCCTTCATCCGTTCGCGCGAGGACGATGAGTTCATCTGGGGGCGCGGCGCTTGCGACGCCAAGGGAATCGCCGCTTCCATGCTGCATGCGGCGGAGGCGTTGTTGGCCGAAGGGCGGCGGGGCTTGGGAGTCCTTTTTCTGGTCGGTGAGGAGCGCAATAGCGCGGGCGCACGGGCGGCGAACCGGCAGCCGCGCGGCGCCCGCTGTCTCATCAACGGAGAGCCGACGGAAAACAAGCTTGCCCTCGGATCGAAAGGCGCGCTTCGCCTGGAAGTGGAAGCGCACGGCAAAATGGCCCATTCCGCATACGCCGAGCTCGGCGATTCCGCGATATTGAAGCTGCTGGATGCATTGGACGCTTTGCGCCATATTGAATGGCCGTCCGACCCCGTACTCGGAGAGAGCACGTGCAACATCGGAACGATCTCGGGCGGGCGCGCCCCCAATGTGGTTCCTGATTTCGCCCGGGCGGAAATTATGATCCGGCTGGTGAATAATTCCGGCGAGCTTTGCCGGAAGGTCATCGCCGCCCTGGGGCATCGGGTGGAGACGCGGGTTGTTTTGGAAGTCCCGCCGGTGCGGCTGGGTTCTGTTCCCGGCATCGAGACGACCGTAGTGAAGTTTACGACCGATATCCCCGAGCTGACCCGCTGGGGACAGCCCTTTCTGCTTGGACCCGGCACGATTCACGTGGCGCATACCGCGGAGGAGCGCGTCCCCAAACGGCAGCTCGTTGAGGCGGTCGGCCTCTATCAGAAGATCGTAAAGGAGCTGCAAGACAAGCCGCCGAATGCCACCCGCGGCGCATAGAAATTATGGAAACGAAAATCGAAGTAGGCGTACTCGGCGCCACCGGCATGGTGGGCCAGCATTTTTTGAGATTTCTCGACGGTCACCCGTGGTTTCGCCTCACCTGGCTCGGCGCAAGCGAGCGCTCCGCCGGCAAGCGCTACTCGGATGCAGCCCCATGGCACCTGAACGGCGGCTGCCCGGAGAGCATCGCCGCCCTGAGCGTCGAGGAGTGCAAGCCGGGCCGCGCGCCGCGGCTTGTTTTCTCGGCTATGGACGCCTCGGTGGCCGGGGAAATCGAGCAGGAGTTCGCCCGCGCCGGCCACGTTGTGGTCTCCAACTCGCGCAATCACCGCATGCTGCCCGACGTGCCTCTGCTGGTTCCGGAAATCAACGCCGACCACCTCCAGCTCATCCCCTTGCAGCAGCGCGCCCGCGGGTGGAAGGGCATGATCGTCACCAATCCGAATTGCTCCACCGTGGCTCTCACGATGGCGCTCGCGCCCCTCAAACAATTTGGCATCACGAAAGTAATCGCTACAACGCTCCAGGCAATCTCGGGCGCCGGCTACCCGGGTGTTCCCTCCATGGACATCATGGGCAACGTAATTCCTCACATCGGCGGCGAAGAGGAGAAGATGGAAACTGAGACGCAAAAGATTCTGGGAGACTATGTCGCCGGCGCGGGACAAATCCGGCCGCTTGCGGCAGCGGTCAGCGCGCACTGCAACCGCGTCCCGGTCGTCGATGGCCATACCGTGACCGTGTCGGCGGCTTTGGAACAGAAACCGGCGCTCGAAGACCTGCTGGCCGCCTTCGAGAGCTTCCGCGGCGTTCCGCAGGAACGGAAACTGCCCAGCGCTCCGGCCAGACCGGTGGTGCTGATGCGCGAGGTCAACCGCCCGCAGCCCCGCAAGGACGCCGAGCGCGAGCGAGGCATGGCGTGCTTTGTCGGCCGAGTCCGCAAGTGCCCTGTGCTGGACTACAAGTTGGTCGCCCTCGGGCATAACACCATTCGCGGCGCGGCCGGAGCAGCCGTGCTCAACGCAGAACTGATGTATTCGGAGGGCCTGCTGGATTAGACAATCGCCGGCCGCAGGCGCCCGGTCGAGGCGGGTCCGCCCGGCGGGGCGCCTGCGCGGCCAGGTCCGTAACATCATCTATGATCGTCATGAAATTTGGAGGCACCTCGGTTGAGAGCGCCTCCGCCATTGAACGCGCTGCCTGCATCGTGCGCAGCCGCCTGGAGCGCAAACCGGTGGTCGTGGTTTCCGCCATGGGCAAGACGACGAACAAGCTGCTGGCCATCGCCCGCACGGCTGTCGACGGCAATAAAAGAGAAGCGATTCAGCTCATTCACGAACTGCGCGACTTCCATTCCCACGAAGCGCGTCAGGTCGTCTCGCTGGCCGAGCGGGCCGAGCTTGACTTGATCCTGGACGAGCATTTCCAGGAGCTGACCGAGCTGATCAAGGGGCTCTCCGTGCTGGGCGAGGCGACTCCCCGGTCGATTGACGCCATTTCGAGTTACGGCGAGCGCCTTTCCAGCCACATCGTCGCCCGCGCGCTCCGCCACTTCGGGCTGGACGCCGTGCACCTGGATTCCCGCAGCTACGTCATCACTGACAACCGCTTCAATCAGGCGGCGCCGTTGTACGGCGCGACCTACCCGAGACTAGCGGCGGCCCTCCCGCCTCTGCTCGAGCAGGGCAAGGTTGTCGTGATGGGCGGTTTTATCGGCGCCACTGAGCAGGGCGTGACCACCACGCTCGGCCGCGGGGGAAGCGATTTCTCGGCTTCCATCATCGGCGCCGGCATCGGAGCCGACGAGATTCAGATCTGGACCGATGTGGATGGAATGCTCACCGCCGACCCGACGATCTTGCCTGGCGGCCGCCGGGTGAGAGTCATATCGTTCAATGAGGCGGCGGAACTGGCCTACTTCGGCGCCAAAGTGCTGCATCCGAGCACGCTGGTTCCAGCCATGAATATGAATATTCCGGTCTTTATTCTCAACTCCCGCCGCCCGGAGTGCGAAGGGACCAAGATCATTCCTCAGGCCCCGCCCACCTCGAACCTCGCCAAATCCATCGCCTGCAAAAAGAACCTCACCGTGGTGGACGTGTCTTCCACCCGCATGTTGATGGCGCATGGATTCCTCCATAAGATCTTCGAAATTTTCGACCGTTACGAAACCCCCGTGGATATGGTCACCACCTCCGAGGTCAGCGTGTCGCTGACAATCGACAAGACTGACCGCCTGGAGGAGATCGCCCGGGAGCTGAGCCGTTTCGCCGAAGTAAACCACGAGAATCACCAGGCCATCATTTGCGTGGTGGGCGACAACATCCGGTATACTCCGGGAGTGGCCGGGCGCATCTTCAAAGCCGTCGAGCACGTAAATGTGCGCATGATCTCGCAAGGCGCATCGCTGCGGAACGTCAGCTTCGTCGTGCAAGAAAGCGATTTGAAGCCGGCGGTGGAGGCTCTGCATAAAGCCTTCTTCTCCGAACTCGATCCGGAGGTGTTCGATTGAGCGCGGGAACTTCGCCGCAGCCAAAGCTGGCGATTGTCGGTTATGGCAGGATGGGAAAACTGATCGAGCAGTTGTCGCGAGAGTTTGGCTTTCAGGTTGCGCTGAAGCTGGACATTGATAACAATGTCAATGGCTCCGGGATCACGCGGGAGAATTTCCGGGAGATTCAGGTTGCCGTCGAGTTCTCGACGCCTTTGGTCGTAGTGGAAAATATCGAGCGCATTTCAGCTCTCGGCGTAAACCTTGTGGTCGGAACCACGGGATGGTTCGATCAGATCGAGCGTGTCCGGACGGCAGTGGCCCGTGCGGGAACGGGCTTGGTTTACAGCCCGAACTTTTCCGTCGGCATGCAGATCTTTTCGAGGCTGGTGGAAGCCGCCGCCCGGTGCTTTCAAGCGCAGCCGGACTATGACGCCTGGGGATACGAGATTCACCACCGCATGAAAAAGGATGCGCCTTCCGGCACGCTGCTGAAGTTGAAAGAGGTGATGGAAAAGGCAGGGTATTCGCGTCCGATTGACCTCGCGTCGAACCGGGCGGGCGCGATTCCAGGCACTCACGTGATTGGCTTCGATTCCGAGGCCGATACGATCACGCTGGCGCACACGGCCCGGAGCCGCTTGGGTTTTGCGCGCGGGGCGATGAAGGCGGCGCAATGGGTCATGGGCAAAAAAGGGGTGTACGAGTTTAGCGAGGTGCTGTTCGGCTGAGCGGCCGGACCATCCGGCCGGCTGCGGGCGCCGGCTGGGCGGTGAGCGCCGCGGCAGGTTTGGTTGGCGGTTTTTCGCAGTTGCGAGCTGTGAGGCTGTTATGAGATTTCGAGGTTGCGGTACGGCGCTGGTGACTCCGTTCCGGCGCGATTTGAGCCTGGATGAGCCGGCCCTCCGGCGTTTGGTGCGCCGCCAGGTGGAGGCGGGAATCCATTTCCTGGTTCCCTGCGGGACCACCGGCGAAAATCCCACCCTTACGCGGCGCGAGCATCTGCGCGTCGTCGAGATCACGTTGGAAGAGGCTTCCGGCAAGGTTCCTGTGCTCGCCGGAGCCGGAGGATACAACACGGCTGAGGTGATCGAACTGGCCCGGGAAATCGAGGCGATCGGGGCGGACGGGATCCTTTCAGTGACCCCGTATTACAACAAGCCCACGCCGGAAGGCTTGTATCAGCACTTCAAAGCCATCGCCGCCGCCGTGCGGCTGCCGATTGTGGTCTACAACGTTCCCGGCCGGACCGGCACGAATATCGACCCCCCCGCGCTGGTCCGCCTCAGCACCATCGACACCGTGATCGGGGTCAAAGAGGCGTCTGGAAACATTGCCCAAATGGCCGCGCTCTGCCATGCCGCGCCGGAGAGCTTTGACGTCCTCTCTGGCGACGATGCCGTCACCTTGCCGCTGATGGCGCTGGGCGGCCGGGGGGTCATATCCGTGGCCTCGAATGAAATTCCCGCGGAAATGGCGCGGCTGGCCGCGTTGTGTCTGGAGGGCCGTTTCACTGAGGCCCGCGAAATTCACCGGCGCTATCTGCCGCTCATGGAAGTGAATTTCATTGAATCGAACCCTGGGCCCGTCAAGGCCGCGCTGGCATTGATGGGTTTGATTGAGCCGGTTTATCGGCTGCCATTGGTTGGTCCGCAGCCGGCCAGCCTGGCCCGGATTGAAAAGGTGCTCGAATCGCTGAGCCTTCTTCCGGCCGGCAGCTTCGCGCGTCCCGCTTAGCGCAATGCTTTCCGCCACGATCGACCGGTTGTTCGAGACCAAAACAGACACCTACGGTCCCGAGTTTCACGACGCGTTTCTTGCGTTCAAGGCTGCTCTGAACCGGGGTGAGGCGCGCGCTGCCGAACCCTCGCCGGAATCACCGCTGGGCTGGAAAGTCAATGCGTGGGTCAAGCGCGGCATCCTGCTGGGATTCCGCATCGGGGCCATTGTCGATATGTCCGCCGACCACGGCCGGATGCCCTTCTTCGATAAATCGACATACCCGCTGCGCAAATTCGACGTTTCGAGCGGCGTCCGCATCGTGCCTGGCGGCTCCTCGATCCGCGACGGCTGTTATATCGGAAAGGGAGTCACCTGTATGCCGCCGATGTTTATCAACGCCGGAGCTTACGTGGATGATGGAACGATGGTTGACTCGCACGCCCTGGTCGGCAGTTGCGCGCAGATCGGCAAGCGCGTACACTTGAGCGCCGCGGCGCAGATAGGCGGTGTGCTGGAGCCGGTGGGCGCGCTGCCGGTCATCATTGAGGATGACGTGCTTGTGGGGGGCAACTGCGGCGTTTACGAAGGGACAATCGTCCGCCGGCGCGCTGTGCTCGCCGCCGGAACCATCCTTACGCGCTCGACTCCGGTTTATGACGTCGTGCGCCATACCGTTCACCGGGCAGCCGGGGATCAGCCGCTGGTCATACCCGAAGAGGCGGTTGTGGTTCCCGGATCTCGGGCCTTTTCTTCCGGTCCCGGCAAGGAATGGAATCTCTCTGTTTATACGCCGGTTATCGTCAAATACCGCGACGCCAAGACCGACTCCCACATTCAGTTGGAAGACTGGCTGCGCTAAGCGGCCGGGAACTCAACACAAGAGGCGGGGCCAGGTAAGAGAAACCCAGCGCTGCATGATTTTCGCCGCCCTAGACGGTCCCCAGCGCGCCGCAAAGCGGATCGCGGTTGAGGACCTCGTGTCAAAATTTTAACGCCAGCGAGAGGCGCTTCGAGCCGGCCCATCTCCCTGCAAACATAGCGCACATTCCAGCAAATCGCGATGCTCACCGCAAGCGCTTTACAGCAGTGATGGATGCCGCACGATATCCCATTCGTTCCAGGTAGAATTCTTGGGCTCTGGTATTCGCCGCATTGTATTCCAATGAGGCCAGGTGGGCGCCCCTCCGCCGCCCCCAGTCTTCCGCTGCCCGGAGAAGCTGTGCCCCGATGCCTTTGCTCCGGTGCGCGGCCCTTACCGCGATTTCTGCGATGTAGCAGTAAGTCATCTCGCGGTGCATGGCGTCAAATGACCATTCAAGGCGGGCGTCGACGAAACCAGCAACCTCGCCGCCCAGTTCGGCGACGAGCGTTACAACATCTTCGGGCGGCCGGGGCGGATGCTGCCGGCCCTCGCGATAACGACCAGCGATTCGTTCGCGCTCCGGCACAAGGTAGCGTTCCGGCTCGAGTCGCGCATGGAGTTCGGCGCTTTCCATAAACACCGCGGCGATACCGTCAGCATCCTCCGGTCTCGCGGCCCGGATCATCACACCGGCAGGACCGGCGGGAGTCATACACCGAGCATACCGCGGGAGCGCTTTGCGTGGGCGCGCACGCTAGAAGTGGTACCGGAGCCGCCCTGCCGCGTGCCGGCCTCAGGACCGGCGCTCATCGGCGGTTTCGCTGCGATTCTGCGTGATGATTTCCCGAATGGCGTAAATGGGCCGGTTTTGGCTCTCGAAGTAGGTCCGAATCAGCACTTCGCCGATCAGCCCGGCGCAGAAAAGCTGAATGCCGGTCAGCACCAGCATCGCCCCGGCTATGAGCAGCGGACCATGGTCCAGCATCATTTCATGGCTGAGTAAAAACTTGTCCGCTACGAGCGCGGTCAGAATCACTGCTCCCAGCCCGCCGCAAACCAGTCCTACCGAGCCGAAGAAGTGCATCGGGCGCGTGAAGTAACGGAGCAAAAACCGTATGGTGACAATATCGAACAGCACGCGAAACGTGCGCCCCAGGCCGTAATGGGAGTTGCCGTCGGCCCGCGCCACGTTTCGGATCGGCACTTCGGCCACGTGAGCTCCGTTCAGGCTGGCCAGAGCGGGGATAAAGCGGTGCAAATCACCGTAGAGCCGAATGTCCTTGATGGTTTCGCGCCGGTACGCTTTGAATGTGGTGCCGAAATCGTGCAGAGCCACGCCCGACGCATGCCGCATCATCCAATTCGCAATCCGAGAGGGAATTTTGCGCGTAAGGGCATTGTCGATCCGCTCGCGGCGCCAGCCGCTGGCGATATCGAAGCCTTCCTCGATCTTGTCGAGCAGCGCAGGAATATCGGCCGGGTCGTGCTGCAAGTCGCCATCCATGGCAATGATCACCTCGCCGCGCGCCAGCTCGAAGCCCGCAGCTAACGCGGCGGTTTGCCCAAAGTTGCGGCGCAGCCGGACAACCTTCAGGCGGGGATCCACCTCGGCCAGGCTGCGGAGCAGCTCCAGGCTGCCGTCGGTCGAAGCGTCGTCGATGAGCAGGATTTCGAACTGCCCGGGCCGGGTCTCGAGGACCTTTATCAACTGATCGTAAAGTGGGAGAAGATTCTTCTCTTCGTTGTGAACTGGAATGACGACGGAAACGGCTAACGGCTCCATGGAAGTGACGCATCATTCTAGCACTTGCAGGATGCTCCGGGCTACTGCCGCCGGATCCTCGGCCTGCGTGATCGGCCGTCCTACCACAATGAAATCGGCGCCGCTGCGCACCGCCTGCTCGGGCGCGCCGATTCGTTGCTGGTCCTGGCGATGGCTTGCATCAAAGCGAATGCCTGGAGTAACAATGAGGAAATCATTTCCCAGTTCCCGGCGGAGCATTCCGACTTCCGGGGGCGCAGCAACCACGCCAGCCAATCCCGATTCGAGCGCCAGCTTGGCGAGACGTAATACGAGCCGCTCGGGCGGATCCGGAAACCCCACCGCCGCCAGTTCCCGCTGATCCATACTGGTCAGCACCGTCACAGCCACTGCGGTGATTCCCGTTTCGGCGGCCGCCTCCACGGCGGCGCGCATCATGGCAGGGCCGCCGGAGGCGTGCACGTCAATCAGGCTCACGCCCAGGCTGGCGGCGGCTTTCACCGCACTCCGCACGGTGTTCGGGATGTCGTGAAATTTCAAGTCGAGAAAAACTTTGTCGCCGCGCGCAACAAGTTGGCGGACAAGACCCGGGCCTTCCGCCGTGAAAAGCTGCTTGCCGACCTTGAAGAACCCCGCCAAGCCCCGCAACCGGTCAGCCATGGCGAGCGCAGCGTCGCTGGTAGCGAAATCGAGCGCGACGATCAGTCGTTCTCTGGCGGTTTGAGGATGTTGGCGCACGTCTTAGGGTTGTAGCACGATCGGCCCGGCGGCCGCTAAAGGCGCCCGCCGGCCCGGGCCTTTTCGGCGGAGCTTGCACCGGGCGCTTTGAGCCTTCCCCTGCCGCGCTTTGGAACACCTCCGCTCGCCCGTGGCAGTTTCCCCGGAAAGCCGAAAAGAAGACGATGGAGATAATTAGTACGAAGCCAGCGCCAGGGATTCGGAGACCGGGTCCAGCCGGACTTCGCCCACACCGGAATTTGCCAGGCCCAAGGCCTTTGAGGCCGCGTAGCTCAGGTCGATGATGCGGCCGCCCTTCCACGGTCCTCGATCATTGACCCGCACGACGACCGACCGAAAATTCGCCAGATTGGTGACCCGCACGAGGCTGCCCAGCGGAAGCCGGCGGTGTGCCGCGGTGAACCCGTTCATGTCAAAGCGCTCTCCACTGGCGGTCCGGCGCCCCTGGAACGCCAAGCCATACCAGGCGGCTTTCCCTACTTGGTACGGCGCCTTCAGTGCCTTTACCGGCTGCAAAGCTTTGGCAGTCGCCCCGCCCGGTCCAGCCAGCCAAGCAACCGTTGTCCAAAGCCCTGCGGTCAGCGCGGCGCGGAGCGTCGCGAGTTTCATAACTAGGGATCCTCCTGAATCATTCCGCCCGGCTTCCAGCTACTCCGCTCCGAAATAGCCGGGCGCTAACTGAAAAAGCGGCTCCGCTGGGCCACCCGGATCGCTGCCGGGTCAGCGGCGCCTTGCATTGGCCGATTGGGGGTTATTATACAGGGGCTTGCGCGTTAACGGGATATCAATTTTATAACTGGCTATTAAACAAATAAATACAATATATAGTTAGTGTTATACTTAATGTGCTTGCGCCGGGCGCGCACCCCTGGTCTTCCCGGCAGCAGTCTCGGCGAATGCTATCATGGCGCTGCATGCTGGCGGTCCACATAGAACGCGGCAAGGTCAGCCTGCGCCGCCTACGGCGGCCCCCGGTTCGGGAAGGCTTCGCCGTGATCCGGATGCTCTATGGAGGCATTTGCAACACCGATTTGGAATTGGTGCGGGGTTATTACGGCTTCCGGGGCACTCCGGGACACGAATTTGTGGGCGAGGTGGTGGCTGGGTCACGGCATCTCATCGGGAAGCGGGTGGTCGGAGAGATCAATATCAGTTGCCGGCGCTGCGCCTGGTGCCGACAAGGTTTGGGCCGGCACTGCCCGCGTCGCTCGGTGCTGGGAATCGTCAAGCACCCTGGGGCATTTGCAGAATTCCTGACCTTGCCGGAGAGCAACCTCCACCCGGCGCCTGCTGAAGTTCCGCTGCCTCACGCGGTATTCGTAGAGCCGCTGGCGGCGGCGTGCGAGCTGTTGGACCAGGCCCCGGTTCCGCCAGGAACGGCAGTGGCCGTGCTAGGGGACGGCAAGCTGGGTTTGCTGGCCGCCCAGGTGCTTCAGGTACACGGAGCGAAAGTCCACCTGTTCGGCCGGCATCGCGAGAAGTTGCGAATCGCGGAAAAGGCAGGAGTCGTGGGGGAGGTGCGCGGACCGAAGCTTCCGACCGCGGCCTACGATTACGTCGTGGAAGCTACCGGTTCGCACCAAGGCCTCCAGCAAGCGGTGGCGATGACGCGGCCGCGCGGCACGGTGATGCTCAAGTCCACTGTGCACCGAACGGCGCCGCTCGATACGGCTCCTATCGTGGTAAACGAGATCACAGTGGTCGGCTCCCGCTGCGGGCGATTTGAGCCGGCGCTGGCTCTGCTCGCTTCAGGACAAATCCACGTGGGAGAAATGATTTCCGACTCCTTTCCGTTGGAAAAAGCTCCAAACGCCTTTCTGCGGGCCGGGCAGGAGGGTGTCTTGAAGGTTCTCCTGTGCGATAATGGCTCGTCTTCCTGATTCGGCTGCCATGGCTGAACTTCGCCTGGGAGACATCATCGACGACTATTGCAGCCGCTGTAAGCTGCTCACCAACCACTCTATCGTCTCAATCCTGAATGGAGAACCGGCCAAAGTATATTGCCGGACATGCTTCTTCGAGCACAACTATCACCACGGCAAGGGTGCGGAAAAAAAGCGGTCTACCAGCCGCAAGAGCAAGCTTTTCGATCAGGTTCTATCTTCCATCACCGGCAATCCTGCCTCGGCCGGCCCAAAAGAAAGCGAAGAGTCGCCTCCGAACGAAAAACCCAAAACCCGCTAGGCGGCCCGCCAACGCAGCCGGGCCCTTGGTTCAGCGGCGTTGCCTACCCGCTAGCCTTCCAGCGTTGGGGCCCGCTCCTCGCTAGTGGACGCTTGGCTCACAGCAGGTCATTCCGAGCGGAGCGATGACTCTGCTTTTGGGTCGTGAAGGCGGTTGCGCGCAGGAGCGGAGCAGCAGAGCCCTCGCGGGGCCCGGGATGACCGTCATGGCTCGCCTTTGCCGCTCGCCCCGAATTTAGAAATGCAGTTTGAGAGCGAGTTCAAACACCCGGGCGTCGAAAGCTGTCGTGATGCTCCCGAAGGCCGGATTGCCTAGCACGCCGTTTGGCTGGCCAAAAGAAGGCGTGTTGGAGACGTCAAAAGCTTCGGCGTGAAACTCAGCCTGGAACCGCTCCGTCAAGCTGAAGACTTTGCCTAGCATCACATCGGCGTCGTGGTAGCCTGGGCCGCGCACCGGGTTCCGCGAGCTGGTGCCAATACTGAATGGGGGAGCCATCGCAAAGGCCGAAGTGTTGAACCATTGCGCCGTGCTTCTCTGGCCGGGCGGCGAATTCGGATTTCCGATGCGGTTCGGCCGCTGCGTTCCATAGCCCGCGAAAGCGTTGAAATTGGTAATCTGCGTGACTGCGACCGGCATGCCCGATTGCAGCTTTACGATGCCGCCGATGTTCCATCCGCCAGCGAGAGCGTTTTTCCAGCCTCGGAGAGGGAACGGCCGCCCATTGCCGAAAGGAAGCTCGTAAACGAAGCCTGCGGTGAAGACATGGGGAATATCGCCGTTCGATAGATCTTTTTCGAGATGCCGATTGTAGCTGTCTGCCACAGGAAAGTTGGCCACCGGCCCGGTGAGGATGGCGGCATCGAACACCGAAGAGGCGTCGTCGATCAGTTTGGCGAAGGTGTAGGAAGCCGTAAGCGTCAGTCCCGCCGAGAACCGCCGCTCGAGATGGGCTTGCAAGGCATGATAGGTCGAATTGCCGATATTGTTTCGGAATAGCGTCACGGTTGTGAAGCGGGGGTAGGGGCGCAGCAACTGTTGATAGGCGATAGCCGGGGCGCCGAGCGAGGAAGAAATTGGAATCTGTCCGTAGAATGGGTTCGGGACCTGTTGTGTCAACTGCGTTCCAAGCGCCAGGTCGGCGTCGGGCAACTGATTGAGATGCGTATCGGGCACGCCCAGGTGGGTCAGTTTCGAGCCCAGATATCCGGCCTCGAGGCTCCAGTTCGCGCCGATCGTCTTCTGCAACGTGAAATTCCACTGCTGGGCGTAGCCGGAGCCCGTGTTCCGATCCACGGCAAAGACGCCCTGGCCCAGGCCGGAATCCGGGTTAGGCGGCAGGATTGCGACCGACGGGCCTTGCGAGAGCACGAATGCAGGATTGACGTTATCAAGCGAACGCTGGCCGGCGCTTTGGATGAACGGAAAATAGGGCGCGGTGAAAGGCGTGGTAATGCCGGCCTGCTCGATCCAGACTAGACCGTAGCCGGAGCGAACGACAAAAGAGTCCGACGCTTGAAACGCCAGGCTGATGCGGGGGCCAAAGTCGCCCCAATGCAGTCGGCGGGCGGTATTCGGAAAGCCGTTCTGGCCGAGAAAATCGAGCTGTTGGGTCTGCAAATTGAAAACGGCGCCGTGGTTGTTGGCCTCGGTCGATGGAAAGTTCAGCGTATAGCGAACGCCTAAATTCACAGAGAGCCGCTGCACAGCCTTCCAGTCGTCTTGCACAAAGAACTCGGCGATATGCGCGCGCGGCTTCAAGAATTGGCTTTGGATGTCAATATTGAAGGAATTGACTTGCCCAAGCAAAAAAGACGCCAGGGCGTTCCCGGTGTTGGCGGCGGGAGCGCCGGAGTCGGTCAGGCCGCTTGTGAAAACGGGACTAAAGGAAAACAGGCCGGTCGGATCGGGAGGCTGAAGGATGTCCAGGCGCTCCCAGCGCAGATCCGCTCCGAATTTCAGGCTGTGGCGCCCTTGGAGGGTCGAGTAACTCTCGATGAACTGCGTAACAGAAGTCGTAAAGCGGGAATTGGCGTTTTCGGGCGGGCCGATTTGCTGGAACCCGGCGATCTGGAAAATCGGCAGCGTCTGGCTGAACGACGACGAGGGAATGTTCGGGATCCCTGTAGCCGCCGACGCCGATTCGCCCGTCAGCAGCGCCGACCGGGTGAAGCCGCGACGCGTAAACCCGAACCGCAATTGGTTCACCGAGGCCGGCGAACGCGTGTAGGCATAGTCGACCACTACGCTGTCCGCACGGGTAAGCGTATCTCCAATCACGCCGGAGGAGATGCTGCCGCTTCCGTCGGGCAGCGGCGTAGCCGGGGCCGAGTCGTCGCGCAGATAAGAATAACGCCCGAAAAGACGATGGCGCTCGCCAAAATAACGGTCGAGCCGAACGTCGAACTGATCGGTATCCTCGGGATTGACGCCGATGCGGCGATAGTTATTGGCGGCGGCCTCTTTGCCGTTCACCAGAACATTCGGCAGAGGATAGCGGCCGAGCAGCGCGGCGGCCGCCGGGTCCAGACGATTGAGCGGAATTGTGTTGTTCACAAACGGCTGGCGATGGAAAGCGCCCGGGCCGTCTTGCGTCGTCGAGAGCGGATCATAAATGGGAGTGGAGAAGACGCCCTGGCGTTGGGCGCTGGAAGGCACGGTGCTGATGAGTGTGCTGCCAATGCGCAGGCGCGTGCCCTGCCAGTCCGCGAAGAAAAACGTTCGGTTCTTCTGAACCGGCCCCCCGAGAGCTAAGCCGTACTGATTCCGCTTAACGGGCGGCTTGGGACTGAAAGGCGCGAAGAAATTGCGCGCATTCAGGCCCTCGTTGCGGAAAAACTCAAACAGCGTGCCATGAAAATCGTTGGTTCCGGACTTTGTCTCCACTTGAATCACGCCGCCATTGGAACGGCCGTATTCCGCCGAGTAGCTATTGAGTTGGACGCGAAATTCCTCGATCGCGTCGATCACCGGAAAATAGGCAACCTGGCCGGGCTCGGGCTGGAGAACGCTGATGCCGTCGTAGATGTACTCGCTCGTCCTCGGCCGGCTCCCATTAATGCGCGGGAGCAGCGAGGGGGAAGCTGTAGAGCCCGGGGGAAGCGCCACGCCCGGAGCGAGCGCCACCAGCGGCACGAAGTTTCTGCCATCGAGCGGCAGGGTTGTCACCTTGATATTGTCGGCGATGAAGCTCTCGGCGCCGGTGGTGGTCTGGAGGAATGGCGCGGAGGTGGATACGTCTACGGTCTGCGACAGATCGCCGATGGCAAGTTGCAGATCGAGAGACACCCGATCCGCAACACGCAAGTGAATTCCGGACCGGCGCAGGGGCGCGAACCCGGCTTTGGAAACGGCCACCGCGTACTCGCCGGGCTCCAGGGCGAAGAAATAAAATGCGCCGCCATCGTTGGTCGCGGCTTTCACCGTGCGGCCGGTTCCCGCATCACGCACCTCCACCTCCGCACCGGCGACGACCAGTCCCGAAGCATCGCGAACCGTCCCGAAAAGCTCGGAGTTCCCGATCTGGGCGAGCGCGGGCGCGGCGGCTGGAACGATTCCCGCCAATAGAAACAGCAGAAGGCGCAAAGGGTCGATTTCGGTTTTTCTCATAAAGACGACATTGTAACTTATACAAGACTTGTCATGCAAAGGAAAAAATTGTAGCGTATAAGGGACAAGAGCGCCCCCGAGGGCGGAGGCTATGGAAGTCAGAAACCGGGTCGGAGAAATCCGGCGGAAGCGCGGCGTAGCAGCGGCGGATCTGGCGGCCCAGGTTGGGGTCAGCCGGCAGACGATTTACGCCATCGAAGCCGGCGGGTACACGCCGAACACGGTAGTCGCCCTCCGGCTGGCTGAGGCGCTGGGGGTGCGGGTAGAAGAGCTGTTCTCGCTGGCACGGGAAGGCGCGGCGGCGAAGATGCAGACTGTCGATCTGCTGGGCGCGGAAACGCTCGCGCCGGGTCAGCCCCTCCGCTTGTGCCAAATCGGCCGGCGCAAGGTGGGCGTTTTCTCATCGCCAGCGCCTTTCGAACTGCCCCCCGCCGATGCGATAGCCGCCGGGCCGGCCGGACCGCAAATGGCTTTGGCCGAGCCGCTGTGCGATCCCGACGTGGATCCGGCAAAACGCCTGCTCGTGGCCGGATGCGATCCGGGCATGGGAGTGCTGGCGCGGCGCCTGATGTGCGAGGCTTCTGTGGAGCTGATCACCGCGGGCTGCTCCAGCCTCCAGGCGCTGGCATGGCTCCGCGAGGGGAAGGTTCACGTCGCCGGCTTGCACCTTCGCGATGAAGCAAGCGGAGAATTGAATGTCCCGGCGGTGAAGAGCGTTTTTCCGAAGGGCGGTTATAAGATGGTCACTTTCGCCGTCTGGGAGGAAGGCTTGATCGTCCGCAAAGGCAATCCTAAAAAGATCCGCAGCATATCCGACCTGGGCCGCCCGGACGTGGCCATCGTCAATCGCGAGCAAGGAGCCGGGAGCCGGTTTCTGTTGGACCGTGAATTAAAGAAGGCGGGCATCGCAGGGGCGGCCGTGCGCGGATATGACCGCTTAACCCGTGGCCACATTGACGCGGCCTGGCACGTCTACGCGGGGCAGGCCGATTGCTGTCTGGCGACGACGGCAGCCGCGCGTGTCTTCGGGCTGGATTTCATCCCGCTGGGCAGCAACCGTTACGATCTGGTGATTCCCCGCCGTTTTCTGGATCTGCGGGCGGTCGACGCCATGCTGGATCGAATGACGGGCCGCGGATTCCGCCTCGAATTAGAAGCGCTCGGAGGCTATGAGACCAGCCAGACAGGTAAGATTGTCTTGTGAAAAAGGCTTTCAGTACGCCATCTTGATGCCGTGAGCGGCTTCCCACTCGGCGGTATCCACCATTTCGATCGCGTCCCACGGGCAGCCATCCAGAAACGTGTCATCAGGACCCTTGCTCGTGCACTTCTTGCAGCCGATACACAATTGCGGGTCCACTTCCACGTGGCCGAAAGGAGGGTGCTCTTCGTCGGGCACCCAATACATGCACTCTTCCACCGGGCAATAGGGAATGCAGGCGGGCGAGCCGGCACAGCCGGTGCAGCACTCGGTAATAACGGCAATTTCCTTGGGCTTTTTCTTTCGAGGCGTCTTGATGCCCTCGGACTTTGGGTGCATTTTGACGACGGGTTCGGTTTCTACCATGGCTCCCTCTAGACCGTTTCCCATTATATCGAAAACGGCCGTCGCGGCTTCAGCCCCGGAAAACGGGCTGCTCCTCGCTGCTCTCCGATGAGCTGCTGAGTATAGAAACCGGCTGCCGGACCGCGAGAAAACAGCGCGTCCACACGAGCCTTGCGGAAGCGACTGTCGATCACATCACTTTTCCTTGTACAACCCGCCTGGCGGGGCCGCAATGGAATCGTTCCTTTCCGGAAGCGCGGCTGGTCAGGTGCGGACTCTTTCCAGCGGCTGGCCGGAACGGCACATCGCGCAGCAGCCGGCGTCCGCATAAACTTCCGTTTCGAGAGTGACAAGGCTGTAAAGCGGGATATGGTCGAATTGGAGCCGGCGCCCGTGCGGCTGATCGACCACGACCGCCAGGGCCATGATCGTCGCGCCGGCGGATTCCAGCAGGGCCTTGAGCTCGTGCAGCTTCTGGCCGGTGCGTAGAGTATCGTCCACCAGTATGACTTTTTCGCCCTGATGGTCCTCCATGTACTGGCGGAAGCGCAGCCGGCCGCCTTCATTTTCTGCCCAATAAACCTGGCGGGTGCGCAAGGCCTCGGCGATGCCGAAGGCGACGGGCAAGCCGCCCGAGGCGGGAGTGACCACGCTCAACTCCGGAACCAAAGCGGAAATCTCCAGATTGGCCCGCAGCAGCCGGCTGAGCGCAACGCTGAGCGTCCGGCAGTGCTGGTAGTAGCGCAGGGCAAGCGGCAGTTGCAGGAACTGGTCCGTGTGCTTGCCGTTGGGCAGCTCAAAGTGGCCGCGCCGCAGCGCTCCGGTGTCCTTTAAAATGCGAATAATTTCGTCCGGCGTCGGAAGCAGATGCATGCTGTTAATTATTCCACACAGGCAATTGAGCGTAACCGGCCCAAATCCAGCGGCTACACGCGAATCATCACGATAGCCCGCTGGATCTCTCCCGTCACTTGCGCTTCGCTCGGCCCGATATAGACATTCACCTCCGAGCGCACGCCGAAATCCGGAAAATAGATGCCCGGCTCGATGGAGAAGCACGTTCCGGGCGCCAGTGGACGGTCGTCATGGGTCTCCAGATTGTCCATATTGGCGCCATTGCCATGCACCTCTTCGCCGATCGAGTGCCCCGTCCGGTGGATAAAGCGCTCACCGTAGCCCTGCTCTGTGATGTACGCGCGGGCGACGTCGTCCACTTGATAGCCGCAAATGGTACGCCGTTCGCGCACCGCCGATTGGATAAACGCGATCGCGCGATCCCGGGCGGAGCTCACGATCTCGAATATGCCGCTAATCCGCGCGGGAGGCTCCTGGCCAAGATAGCCGGTCCAGGTGATGTCGTAATAGACGGCGCCAGGACGGCCGAGCTTGGCCCACATATCGAGCAGGACGAAGTCGCCGCTCCGGATGGGCGACGTCCGGCCGGGCCCCGGCTCGTAATGCGGGTTGCCGCTGTTTGCGTTCACGCCGACGATCGGGCCGTCCTCGGCAATCAAGTTGTGATCGCGGAAGCGGCTGAGAATGAAATCGCGGATTTCCAATTCCTGAACCAAGCCTGCCGAGCGGACCCGGCGGCCGATCTCCTCAAACGCCTCGGCGCGGATTTTGTCCACCCTGCGCCCGGCTTCCAAATGCATCTCGAGCTGCTCGGCCGTCCAACAGGCCTCAAACCGCTGGACCAAGGCGGAGGAGCTTGCCACTTCCACGCCCAAGCCGCGCACCAGCTCCACCGTGCCTGCATCCACCAGAGATACATAAGGAATCATGCAATCAGGTGAATACTGCATCGCGATACGGCGCAAACCAGAGAGCATGCCGAAGAGCTCGGCGCGCATCTCCTGCCAGCCGGAGTAGACGCGGCGGGCGCCGGGTAAGGCGTCCAGCATCCCGCTTTCAATACGATGAACCAGCTTCCGCGGTTCGCCCTCGGCGGGAATCAGATAGTACCAGCGGCGCGTGACGTGTTGCCGAGGCTCGAATCCCAGAACGCGGTAGGCGATCGGATCGCGGCGATGGTGGTCGAAGAAAAGCCAGCCGTCCAGCTTTTCGGCGCACAGCGCGGCTTGGATCTCATCAATATTCATAGGGGCGGTCTCGGATGCGGTGAAGGTTCTATGTAAAAATCGAAGGCGCCTGGCAACCGGCTCATACGGCCGCCTTGAAAGCCGTGCCTCATCGAACAGCCGAGCGGTCCGTTCGCTCCGGGCTGAGAACGTTCAAGAATCTAATTGACATCACCCATCAGCCTTTTTGTCCGTTTCGCCAGCAGCGCCAGAATTACGCCGGCGGCGATGGCAAAGCCGGCCACGGATCCGAAGAGCGTAGGCAGCGGCAGCGAACTGTAAAGCGATGCGGCTTTGCCCGCCAGCCAGTTGCCGATGCTCGTCGAAAGAAACCAGATTCCCATCATGAACCCGGCAGCGCGCTCGGGAGCAAGTTTCGTCATGGCGCTGAGGCCCACGGGGCTGAGCGAAAGCTCGCCCAAAGTTTGCAGAAAATACGTGCCCACCAGCCACCAAGGGCCTACCTGCCGGCCATCGCTTGCGGCAAGCGCGGCCGGGACCAGGATCGCGAATGCCGCGCCCGCCCACAGTAATCCAAAGGAAAACTTGGCGGGGCTTGAAGGCTCCGCGCCTTTGCGATGGAGCGCCAGCCACAGCCAGGCAAACACGGGCGCCAGCGCGACCACGAAGACCGGCTGGACGAACTGATACCAGCTCGCAGGAAAAACGAAATCCGCGAGATGAGAAGCGAAGGCCGGCAAAAGACGCTCCCAACTGGCAGGCAAAAGGCCGCCA